>F14TC_100037183_pt1 | contig 23507 bp, 36 predicted proteins | sample KannatnBrdUF14TC_FD_10806 | JGI IMG/M metagenome (IMG submission 10806)
GAATTGGTGGCCCTCCTGCGGGGGGACCGCAAGCACATGGAAGGCAAGGAGTGAAGACGTTCCCGTTCAACGTACTGAGTAAGGACCAGGTCCTGGACATCTATGAGCGCGTCCTTGACGGCGAGTCCGGCCGTTCCATTGCCTCCGACTACGGGATCGCCCAGCAGACCGTCTCCGCCATCGGCTCCGGCCGGAACTGGAGCACCGTCACCGGGGCTGCCTTCAATCCCGGCCCCCGGACCACCCTCACCGAGGACAACGTCCGGGAGATCGACGGCCTCCTCCGGGACGGCTACTCCGTCAAGGAACTCGCCGCCACGTACGGCGTGTCCCTGAACACCATCCGCGAAATCCGCTCCGGCCGGCGTTGGTTCAACGTCACCGGCCGGGAATCCATCAGGAAGTACTGACATGGAACAAAAGCTTTTCGACAGCCTGCTCATGCTGGATCCCTGGAAGATCCTCGCCTGGGGCGCGGCCGCCACGCTGCTCGCCTTCGGGATCATCACGGCCGCCGCCATGGTCGGCTACGTGTTCCTGCCCGTCTGGCTGGCCGTCATCCTGCACCTGGGTGCCCTGGTGGCCGGCGGCTACTACGTGCCCCGGCCCTTCATCCAGGCGTACATGCTGCGCCGCTGGCTTGAGGCCATCACCGCACAGATCGTCGGCCGCGACGATGCCTGAGTTCGGTGAACTGAAGGTCTCCCTGACCCTGAGCATCGACGAGCTGGCCGAGCTGACCGCTCTCCTGAACGTGGCCGAGCAGTCGTTCCCCGAGGGCCACGCCCCGGCCATCATCGAGGAGGTCACCGACATGTTCTACCAGCTCATGGAGGGCCTGCAGCAGGACGGGACCCTGGGGGACTTTGAGCCCGAGTAGCAAGTTCGACATCGCCGCCGTGGTGGAGCACTACACCGGAACCCCGGTGCCCATGCGTTCGGGCTGGGTCAAGGTGCACTGCTTCACCGGCGAGCATGAGGACAGGACCCCGTCGGCCACCGTCAACCGCAGCACCGGATACGGGCGCTGCTTCGCCTGCAATTTCTCAGGCGATGCCATCGAACTGATCCAGCTCCGGGAAGGAGTCGACTATGCCGGTGCCCTCGCCATCGGAGAGGAAATCACTGGTGGACCGCGTCCTGAAGTACAACGAGCAGCTGAAAAGCCCGGAAGGCGCCCAGTTGCTCGAATATCTGACGACGGAGCGCGGCCTGTCACTGGAAACAATCGACAAGTTCCTGCTGGGGGCCGCCGTAAGCCCCGAAGTATTGGATGAGGACGCCAAGGGGATGCTGGCCATCCCCTACCTGACCCCCACCGGCCCGGTGGCGCTGCGTTTCCGCCGGCCTCCCCACAAGGAGGACGGGCCCAAGTACTGGCAGCCCTCGGGCTCGGTCAACACCCTGTTCAACACCCCGGCGCTGAGCGCCAGTGAGGAATGGGTCGCCATCACCGAGGGCGAAATCGACTGCATCACCCTGGCCCAGGCGGGCATTCCCGCCGTCGGTATCCCGGGTGCCTCCGCCTGGCGGGACTACTTCGACCTTCTCTTCGAGGGGTACGCGGAAGTCCTGATCTGCGGGGACAACGATGACTCCGGCGCTGGCCGGCAGTTCGTCACCAAGATCGCCAAGCTGGTGCCCGGACCCCGAGTGGTCATGATGCCGGCAGGGCATGACATTAACAGCTACTTCTGCGAGTTCGGCAGGGCGCAGCTGATGGATTACCTGGGAGTCAGCAGTGAATGACGAAGGCTATGACGAGATCGCGGTCAAGTACGAGGCCCATGTCATGACAACCCGCATCCCGTTCCGGTACAAGGTCCTCCTCTTTGTCGAGGGGATCCCCACCGGGCTGGGGTGCTTCGCCTGGGGCCTGGCACGGGCCGAGGAAGCAATGAATTACCTGGTGGCCAACGGTGGCCAGCTCCTGTACGAAACAGGGCTGGCGAACCAGCTGGCGGCCGAGATCTACGCCAACAGGCGTGAGGAAGCGATGGCAAGGGTGCAGGTAGGGGACAGCGTGAAGCTGCTCATCGACATCGGACAGTACAAGAAGGGCCGGGTCTGCAAGATCGTCGAGATCACCGAGGAGACCGACTACGAGGGCCGGGGAGGCCTGGCGTGGTTCGACGACAAGTACCCCATCAAGGTGGTGCCGGTCCGGGCCTCCACCGACTTCGGGTCCCTGGGACCGAATGAGTCCATCTCCCTGGCGCACGGGGAGTTCGGACCCCTGGACATGGAGGTCGGTGAATGAACGAGCTTCCCGAGGGCGAACCGTTCCACAACATCAAGCCCGCCGAATACCACGCCTACATCAAGACCAAGGACCTGAACATGGGCGTCCAGCACGCCAGCCGGCTGGCCCTGGACAGGGCACGGCAGGCAGGCAACAACCCCCGCAAGGGGACCGTAACTGTGTACTTCGACGACGACGGGGTGGGAGCCAAATGGGTTTCATCGAACTGACCGACATGCAGGGGCAGAAGACCTACCTCCGCGCCGAGATCATCGAGGGCGCCTGCAAGGACGCCGAGGCTGAGGGCACCCGGGTGTTTGTCCACACCGGCTTCTACCGGGTGCAGGAAACCGCCGACGAGGTCATCGCCAAGCTTCGCGACATCGCCATTCTGGAGGGCATGTGATTGTAGTAGGCCTTACTGGCTACCAGGGCAGCGGGAAGTCCACCGTGGCGGAGTTCCTGGTCAAGGACCACGGCTTCACCGAGGTCAGCTTCGCCGCACCGCTCAAGCGCATGGTCCGCAACCTGGACCCCATCGTGGGCTACCAAGCCGGCTCCGACGACTGCGACTGCGACGACTGCTACGACCCGGAGAACTACCGGATCCGCCTCTCGGACCTCTATAGCTACGGGTTCGATGACGAGGAGATCAAGACCACCCGCTTCGCGGACGAGGTCCGCCGGCTGCATGAGCGTTTCGGTACCGAGGTCATGCGCGCCGAGGATCCCAACTACTGGATCCGCCAGCTCGCCCGTGAGATCGAGGACCTGCGCCTGAACGGGCACCGGAAGATCGTCGTCTCGGACGTCCGCTTCCCCAACGAGGCGGAGTTCATCCACTCCTACACCCGGATCGGGGACACAGCCGAGCTGTGGAACATCACCCGCACCGAGGCCATGCCCGAGGAGGGCGAGCCCAAGCACTCCTCCGAGGCCTACGCCGGCCAGATGAGGGAGCGGGTCACCATCGTCAACGACTTCAGCTTCGAGGAGCTGGCGGAGACCGTGGCCATGGCCGTGGAGTTCGTCCACCTGCCGGACAAGTACTACACCGGCCTGGACTGGATCCAGCCGCCGCTGTTCATCTACCAGGACGAGGACTAATGACCGGGCTGCATGAGGCACTGAAGGCCACCAGGGGCCGCTACGACGCCGTGGAAGCCGCCTATGACGGGATGGGCCTGGTCGACCGGATCGTCTTCCGCAAGGCCATCCAAGGCGACTACACGCACGCCCAGATCGCCGAGGCGCTGCGCGCCATGGGCTACGACGTGGACCGCAAGCAGGTCCACCACTACCGGGAAAAGCTGGCCAACGGGAAGGTGAGCCTCGTCAAGGAGGCCGAAGATTATGAAGCCGATTAACGAAGAACTGATCCCCACCAACGACCTGGAAGAACTGATTGCCACCTCCGAGCCGGGGGACTGGCTGGCCATCAAGACTGTCACCAGTAGTTTCATGCCCACCCAGGTCACGGTGGGCTACGTCCGCAAGCTGGAGAACGGGTTCTGGATGGTGCCCTACGCCGGCCTCCCCATCAGCAGCCAGGAACTGGCCAGCGAGGTCCACGGGTCCTACCTGACGGCGGAGCTGGTGCAGTGAAGCCGACTGAGACTTACACCGAGTGGGCCATCCAGGATCTCTTTGATGAGCATGGCGTGTACCTGGTGAGCAGGCGCAAGGCCCAGGCCCTGGAGGTCCTGTACTCCGAGCGGCAGGTCATGCACGACATGGGGATCCCGGAGACCCAGTGGCCGATCCTGCTCGAACGCACGGTCGAGACCTACGCCGGCTCCTGGAGGCACCTGGATGACTGACCTTTACTACTGCCGGGTGCCTGTGCCCAAGACGGACGGCAGCGAAGAGCAGCGCGCCAAGGCGGTGGCACTGGCCGCGGACCGCGCCGTCAGCATGGTCGAATACGCCTTGAAGCAAGCCGGTGAGGACGCTGAGCGGGGGCATTTCAGAGTGACCGAATCAATGGATTCCATCCTCTGGCGGGAAGTGGTCATTGCAGAGTGGGTGGTTGGGAATGACTGAGGCGGCCAAGCTTCTGAGCGAGGCGCTGGCCGAGGCCAAGGCCCCCAAGGGCAAGCCCAAGCACAACGTGCGGGTCCTGTTCCTGGACATCGAGAACAGCCCCAACGACGTCTACACCTGGGGGCTGTGGGGGCAGAACGTCTCCATCTCCCAGATCATCCAGCCCGGCCGGGTCTTCGGCTTCGGTGCCAAGTGGCTGGGGGACAAGCATGTCTACTTCTACTCCGACCAGGAGCACGGCCACGAGGCCATGGTCTCGGCCGCCTGGCACCTGCTGGCGGAAGCGGACGTCGTGGTCACCTACAACGGGATCAGCTTCGACATCCCGCACCTGCAGCGGGAGTTCCTGCTGGCCGGGCTCATGCCGCCCAAGCCCTACAAGCAGATCGACCTGCTGCGGGTGGTGCGCAAGCAGTTCAAGTTCGCCTCCAACAAGCTGGACTTTGTCTCCCAGCAACTGGGCATCGGGCACAAGACCAGCCACGAGGGCTTCGGCCTCTGGGTCAAGTGCATGGAGGGGGACCCCAAGGCGTGGGCCAAGATGGCCCGCTACTGCAAGCAGGACGTCCGCCTGACGGAAAAGCTCTACCACTACCTGTTGCCCTGGCTCACCAACGTCCCGCACATCGGGGCCATGGACGGGACCGAACGGTCCTGCTGGGCGTGCGGTGGCACCAAGCTCGTCCGGGACGGGACCGGCTTCGCCATGGTCACCAGCTACCGGCTGTACAGCTGTAGCGGCTGCGGGGCGTGGGTGCGGGGCACCCAGCCGCTGCAGGATCCCACCGGCACCCGGCAGCAGAAGGTCAACTAATGGAGAAGGAGTTCGTCATCGAGGGACTGGAATACGGCGCACCGCTGGACACCGACGCGTACCGGGCGCTGGAGCCGCTGGTCAACGAGGTGGCCGCGTCGGAATGGAAGGGCTCCAAGCTGTACTCCGTGGACGACGTCACCCAGGCCATCTGGTTCCACATGGTGGAAAACTGGCAGCACTACGCCAACCAGGAGGAGGGCCTGATCCGGCACATGGCCCGCCGTGCCGCCCGGTCCTTCTGCCACGAGCAAAGGAACCAGTACATGTACGCCACCGGGGCGTTCCTGTACACGCCGGCCATGGTCCGGCGCTACCTGGAGGACGTGGTCTTCTGCTCCCCGGAGAACTGCAAGGACATCGAGGCCCGCGCCGACATCTCCGAGGCCTACGAGCACCTGCCCAAGGCCAAGAGGGCCGCCATCTACAAGCGCTACGTCCTGGGTGAGCCGCTGCTGGCGAACGCCGAGAAGGTGGCCGAGTCCCGGGCCATCACCACCATCACCAACCGCCTGAACAGCGGGCTGCGGCTGCACTCCGCGCAGCTGCCCAACGAATAGGATCCCCTTGAAAGTTCTCCTCGCTGCCGTCCTGATTCTCCTCGGCGTAGGCGTTGCCTTCGGGCTGCTGTCCCTGCTGCTGTGGTGGCTGATCCCGATCGCCTTCCCGCTGCTGGGTTTCACCTTCGGCCAGGCCATGGCCACCGCCGGTCTGCTGCTCGTCATCTGGTTGCCCATGGCCCATTAGGGCGATACGCTGGCCGTCACAACCCTTCTCAAGGTGTGGACACTCGCGTTGGTCCGATACCAACGCAAAAAGACCCCCGCTTCACCGAGTCTCTGAGACCTCGGGTGGCGGGGGTTCTTTTGTTGTTTAAGGGGACTACTCGATGTCGAAGAAGGCCTTGGCCTCTTCCTCGGAATCAAACCAGTACCAGCCGTGCTCGGCACTGCCGTTCAGGTCGTTGTCCCGGTCCTCCGGGTTGTTCCGGTCGAGGGAGAAGTTGGGCCCGTCAACGAAGTTGGGGCCGAAGAGCAGATCACCGTCGAGGTGGTAGAAGCCTGAAGTATCCATTAGCCGGAAACCGTCCATCCTTTAGCAGTTGCAATTGATCGGTCACACGTGGCTGCGCCGGGGCAGCTGGTGATGGTAACGGTCTTGGAAGAGACCGTGGCCAGGTTGCCAAACATGGTGTTCAGCGCCGAGGCACCGAGGGCGGTGCTGGCCACCGAGAAGGTGGCAGCCATGCCCGTGCCCAGGAATGATGTCAGCCCGCTGCAGCCAAAGAACGCGTTCGTGAACGTGGTGACGTTGGAGAAGTTGATCGCCGGGATCGTCGTCAGGGCGGTGCAGCCCTGGAAGAGGCCGCTCACGGAAGTCGTGCTGCTGTGGAGCACGATCGTGGGGACGGCCGTCAGCACGGAACAGCCAAAGAACATGTTGCTGACGTTCGTCAGGGTGCCCAGGCTGAGGGTTGCGACACTGGTGAGCTGGGAGCAGCTCTGGAACATGGCCGACGCGTTCGTGGATGACGGGGCGTTAACGCCCGTTCCGATGGAGGTCAGGGCGGAGCAGCTGGTGAACATGTTGGAGGTGTCCGTGGCGCTGGGCGCGTCAAACCCCGGGACCGTCTTCAGCAGGGTGCAGCCGCTGAACATCTGGGACAGGGACGTCGCCGAGGAGACGTCCAGCGGCTCAACGGTCGTGATCTTGGTCATGTTGAAGAACAAGGCGGCAATGTTGTTGCCGGCGGTGTCGATGTAGTACGGCACCTGGAAGTTCCAGTCCCTCGTGATGAGGGCGTTGTGGAACTGCGAACCGGATATGGGCTTGATGTAGCCGTACTTCGGACGGTGGACGGTCCCCGTACCCTTTACGCTGTTCCTCACGAGTGCACCGTTCCGGTGACCACCAGGACCACGGCGGAGGCCGTGCCGGCCAGGCCGCCGATGACGTCACCCGGGCCCAGCATGGTGCCGCGCAGCCAGGACAGGTCCAGGGTGTCGTTGGCCTGCAGGGAGTAGCTGTTGAGCACCCTGTGGGTGCCGTCCAGGGATCCGCCCGTGGGCATCAGGGACAGGGAGACCGTCACGGCCGAGGCCGTCACGTTGGTGATGCAGGCCGAGGCCACCTTCACCGACTGTCCGGAGGACACGGTGTACTGGGCGGCCTCCGTGGTGATCGGCAGGTAGGCCGAGCGGAGCACCTTGGGGGTGATGGATGTTGCTGCGATGATGTTGTCGCCAGACATGGCTTAGCCTCCGAATACGAGTGACATTGCGATGGACGGACCGGCAGGTCCGGCGGGGCCTGTGGCACCGTCTGCTCCGGCCGGTCCTGTCGGACCAGTCGCACCTGTCGCGCCGGTGGCACCAGTTGCCCCGGTTGCCCCGTCGGCCCCTGCAGGGCCGGTGGGACCGGCAGGTCCCGTGGCGCCTGTTGCTCCGGTGGCCCCGGTAGCCCCATCGGCTCCGTCCGCCCCGTCAGCGCCATCTGCGCCCGCGGGGCCAGTCGGTCCGGCGGGTCCGGTTGCGCCGGTGGGTCCGGCAGGACCTGCGGGACCGGCAGGGCCGGTGCCTCCGGTCTGCATCCAGACGCCATCCAGGTACAGCCAGGCGGTGGCCTGGGCACCCACGCCCTCATCCAGGAGGACGTCGACGCCGAACCAGGCGGTGCTGTTGCCGTTGGATCCGGAGGTGGGGTAAAGGTAGCGGCCGCGCGTGGAGTCGCCCAGGTACAGGTCGGACAGGTCCGTGGCCTGCACAGGGTCGGTGCCCACGGTGGCCCCGGACACTGCCAGGTAGTTGCCGGGGGCGGTGTAGCCGACCATGAACGCGGTGTCGGCCGCGACGTCGACCGGCTCGCTGAGGAGCATGTCGGTCCAGGCGTCCGTGGCGACCACGGTGGCGTCCGTGTTTTTGGTGGGGGTGTTGCCAACCAGGGAGTCGGTGTTGTCCCACATGTGGCCGGTCCAGGTCTGGCCGCCGGCCGCGCCGGTGGCGTAGACCCGGACACCGAGCACACGCCAGCCGGTTTCGCCGGTGTAGAAGACGTTGGCCAGGCGGACCTGGACTCCGTCGTTGCTGACACCAACGGTCCAGGGAGGGGCGTCGGCCCCGAAGACTGAGTGCTGATCGGTCACGGGAGGATTCCAATCCAGAGGTAGGGGTCAGAGGGTGGGGTGGTGGGACGGGTTCCGCCGAGCTGCATCGGTACGGTAGCGTCGGAGCCGTCGGCCCCATCCGCTCCGGCCGGGCCGGCAGGGCCTTCGGGCCCGGTGGGTCCCGCTGGCCCGGTTGCCCCCGTAGGCCCGGCGGGGCCTGTCGGGCCCGTTGCCCCGGTCGCTCCGGTTGCACCGTCAGCGCCGTCCGCTCCGTCTGCCCCGTCCGCACCGGCAGGTCCCTGGGGTCCGGCAGGACCCTGCGGTCCCGTCGCTCCTGTCGCTCCAGTGGCGCCTGTAGGGCCCGTTGGGCCGGGGACAGTAGAATCTGCACCAGCCGGGCCTGTGGGGCCCTGTGGCCCAGCAGGGCCCTGCGGTCCGGTCGGTCCGGGGACGGTGGAGTCAGCCCCTGCAGGGCCTGTCGGACCGGCGGGACCCTGAGGTCCCGTCGCCCCGGTGGCCCCAGTCGCACCGGCGGCCCCCGTGGGGCCGGTCGGACCGGCGGGGCCGATCAGGGCCCAGTCGCCGTTGGCCGCCGGGACCGGAAGAACTACAGCGAGGTCCACCGTTCCGTCGGGCACGACATCGAAGGGGAGCGGGCCGAAGGACCGCAGCAGCCGCCCGTTGGGCAGCTTCAGCCGGAACGTGGCCGTCCAGTTCCAGGACGCCGGGTTGATGACGTCCGAGGGGCACAGCAGGTACACGGCCTGCTCGCCGTTGAGGGCAATGTAGCCGTCGGCGTCCAGCTCCACGGTCACGGCCTGGGGGAAGTAGATCTCCTCCACGCCGTTGGAGGTGTTGCGGGCGTTGGTGATGTTGGCGGTGAAGGTGATGGTCCCGGACATCGGCTGGAAGTCAGGCTCGAATCCGGTATCGGTTCCGTCGGCGACGAAGGCGCGGAAGCGCCCCTCGACCCGGCAGTACTTCATGCCAGTGGGATTAGGCATCCGGCTGCTCCTTTACCTTGATGCGGGTGAGCCAGGACATGAAGGCGGTGACGAAGGACTTCCCCACGAGGATCCCCATCGCGCCCCAGAAGACCGGGGAGGTGATGTCCCCGGTGGCCATGAGCGTCAGTCCGCCCACGCCGATGGCGTAGAGGGCGTCAGCAATGAAGCCCTGCCACAGGGTCCGGATCCAGGGGGTGGTCAGGATCTTGTCCTGCAGGGTGTCGGCGGCGTGCTCGCCCATTAGTTGGCTCCCAGCTGTGCTGCGAGTTCGGCGACGACCTGCTTGGCCAGGGCGGCCGGGAGGGCCTCCATGAGGGCCTTGGCAAGCGCTGCCGGGTCAACGGTGGCGGTGGCCGTCAGGGCCGCGTAGACGGCCCCTGCGTGGCGCTGGCCGGCCACTCCGGGCAGGAGGGAGGCGTTGATGGCCTCCACCGTCTTGGCCGTGGTGTAGAGCGGGCCGGCGTAGCGTTCGCCGTCCACGCCGGGTGCGGCGATGTTGGCGATCGCCGCAAGGATCTGGTCGACTTCTGCTGCGGACAATTCGTCCTCCTGGACTGGGGTGATGGTGCCGGCCGGTCCCAGGGACGCGGCGGCCAGATAGATGTAGGGATCCACGCGGCCGTAGAAGGGCGCGTTGAGGTTGTAGCCGTCGGGCAGCACCTCGAAGTGCAGGTGCGGGCCGGTGGAGCCTCCGGTGTTCCCGGACTTGGCGATGACCTGGCCCTCGAAGACCTGGTCACCCTTGTTGATGACGGTCCCGGAGAGGTGGCCGTAGATGCCGATGAACTTGCCGTGGTCGATGACCACGCAGCATCCGGCGAATCCCGGGGCGATCCACCAGGGGTTGTCGGCGTACGTGCCGGGCATCCAGCCCTCATGCAGGACCGTCCCGGAGGTGGCCGCCCTGACGGGCGTGCCGATCTCGCAGGCGTAGTCGATGCCCGTGTGGCCGTCGGGCTGATAATTGCCGAACGTCTGGATGATCCAGGACGAGGCGGGCAGGTTCCGGGTGGGGTTGTCTCCGAAGTTCTGGGAGACGGCCGCCATGACGGGGGCAATCATTGGCCCTCCTTACGGGGGGTGGTCCGCCGGGGCGGGGGTGGCGGGGGCAGCTGCGCCCAGATGTGCTGTTCGAGGTTGTCGATGTGTTCGAGGTCGTCCTCGCGCTGGTGCTCCAGGAAGAGCACCCGCACTTCCAGGCGGTTCGCTGCCTGGCGGAGGGAGGCCAGCTCGTTCTGCCAGAAGCCCATCAGGGCGTTCCAGTCGGCGGTGGTGGCCTGCTGTATGGCCGGCTCGGCTGCGGCCTTGGCGGCGGCTTCGGTGGCTTTGGCGGTGGCCTTGGCAGCAAGAAGTGCCCAGATCCCGCCGCCCCCGAGGATGAGCGACAGGACTGGGATGATCCATTCCATGTCTAGGTGCCGATCTCGGTGATGGGGGTGAGGGTGGAGCCGACGACTATCCCCATCTCTGTGATGTTCACCGCGGTGGAGCCGACGAAGATCTTGGCCGTGATGGATCCGCCGGAGGTTGCGACGGAGCGCACCGAGGCGGAGTCGTTGGGGGTCCCGCTCCAGGAGTAGGTGTAGCCGCCACCGTCGGTGGTGTTCCCGTCAAAGAACGGGACGTACTCCAGGATCCCGATCCAGGCCTCGGTGGTGGTGGCCTCCAGGGAAATGTAGGTGTGCCCTTCAGGGATCGTGAAGACCCCGTCATGGGCGCCGCCGGTCCAGTCGCCGGGGAACAGATTGGTCCAGGAGACCAGGTCGGTTGCGGTCCCGGAGGACGTCCCGGTGCGCACCTTGAAGGTGCCGTGGGTGTAGCCGGTGGCCACGTAGGACTTGCCCGGGACCATGCCCAGGGCCGCACCGTCGACGGGGCTGCCGGCCGGGATCGTGCTCTCCATGTCCCAGGGCATCCGCTTGATAACGGCGCCCGGGTAGATCATGACCTTGTCCACCTCGACCGGGTTGTCGAATCCCCAGCAGGTCAGGAACAGGTTCAGGTCCCCGCCGAAGGTCCCCTGCAGGGACCCCCAGACCCGCCACGGGCCGGGGCCAATGAGCGGGTGCTCGGAGTAGCCGTCGCTGGATCCGCCGATGTACGCCCATGGGTCCAGGGCGGCGACGTCGGACGGGTCGGCCGTGGGCGGGTAGATCACCGCGGAGATGATGTAATCGGTGCCGTTGACCAGGCCAAGGGCGCTGCCCGTCCCGGCGCCGGCACCGTCAAAGGTGCCCTCGCCCAGGACCAGGTTCAGGTTGTTGGCCCCGCCAGCGGTCTGGGTGTTCAGGACCCGGGTGTCCCCGGACACGGTGGTCTGGGTGATGGACCAGGTGAAGGGGTAGCCCTCGTACTCCGGGTTGGTGCTCATGTATTCGCTGAAGCCCTGGAAATACTTCGGCCGGGAACTGACCAGGGTGACGGCGTTGGGGTTGGGAAAAAGGTTGGTTACATCTGTCACGGCTTAGGTCTCCGTCCGGACCACCACGGTGCCGGAGGGCAGGCCGGTGGGCCACGCATCGGACGGGCCGATGACATGGATCAGGGTGAACCAGGACGCGTCATAGGCGCCGGAGGAGTTCTTGCGCAGCACCTGCCCGGTGGAGCCGCCGGTGGGGACACCGCTGGAGGCCGAGGCCGCAGCGGCGGCGGCGGCTGCCTGCGCTGCTGCCAGGATGGCCGAGGGAGCCATCAGGGGCACCACGTACAGCCCGGACTTCCAGACGGCCGTGCCGTCGCAGTCGGCCCGGAAGCCCGGGACCAGGCCGATCTGGTTGGCCTCCAGTTCGGTCAGGGGCTGGTCGGTCAGGGAGGTGATGGTCAGCGGGGTGGTGAACGTCAGGTCGGTGGTGGCGTAGATCTGGCCGGTTTCACCGGCGGCCGCGACATTGGGGTTGGCGGGATCCACGGCCACGAAGGGCGGAAAGATATGGATGGTCACGGGGGGTCCTTTACTTGGGCACTACGCCGTTGAACTGGATGATGTCGCCGATCGGGTACGGGCCGACCTTGACCCAGCCGTCGGGCCAGAAGACGACGTTGTGGGCCTTGGTGTAGTCCGAGGACCAGCCGGGCACGAAGCAGGCCTCGGCGGGGCGCAGGCCGGCGGGGAACTGGACGATGTTCCAGTCCTCCAGGGGCGATCCCGTGCCGTCCCAGCGCAGCTCGCCCTTGACGTGCAGCATGGAGCCGCCTGCGACTTCGCGGACGGCGACCTGGGACAGCTGGGCCCAGCCGGTGGGGACGGTGCCGGAGGTCCAGGAACCGCCGGTGGAGACGGTGCCGTTCCAGTCCACGGTCCCGGTCAGCGGGTCCAGGGTGGCGGTCCACAGCTGGGAGCCGACCAGGACCATGGCGCCGGGGGTCTTCAGGTAGGCCAGGGCCTCCTGGGAAGCGGCGGCCATGCCGCCGTTGGAGGACCAGCAGCGCAGGTCCACGATGGTTCCCGGCTGTGTCTGGCCGGCGACGATCTGGACCAGGGCGATGGGCTGTTCGTCCACGACGCCGGGGCCGGTGGTCCGGCCCGGGATGACCCGGGTGGTGCCGCCGTTGACCTTTGCGAAGGTGGTGGCACCGCCGGTGCCGGTCCAGTCACGCCGTGCCACGATCAGGTCCCAGCGGGACCCGGAGGAGACGGAGTCCAGGGCGATCGTGACGTTGGCATCGGAGACGTCGTACACGCCGTAGCCCCAGCCCACGCCTGCCGCGATCGACACGGTGCGGGTCGCGCCCGTCACCGCCGTGACCTTCCAGGAGGGGACGTCTGCCACGCCGTAAGGGGACATGCCGACCTTGGAGACCATGGAGGCCCACTGGACCTCGTTGATGGTGCCGTCATACCCGACGGAAGTGATAGCCATTAGCGGGCCAGCCTTATCTCTGTGATGCTCCGGCGCAGCCTGCGCAGGAACTTGCTAAGTGTTCTGTCGGGGTCATCGCTGACTTCGCCGATGGTGGGTGTTGCCTTGTCCCCGTCCTCGTAGGTGAAGGACAGGGTGCATTCGCGCAGGATGTCCGTCCGCTCGGCCACGCCGATGACGAAGGTGCACAGGTTGCCGACCTGGATTCCGCCGGGGCCGTAGTGGAAGTCCTCCGTCTCGGAGAGGGAGACCGAGATCCCGGACTTCTCGTTGTTGTCCGAGATGGCCTCGTCGAGGGCGTCTTCCACCGCCTCCTCGTAGTTGTCATCGTCGGTGTCCGGAAGGTCCGAGCCCTGGATGAAGATCTCCCGGATGCCCCAGTTGGCGGCACGGGCGGAGGCAATGCGCTGGTGGTAGAGCGGGAGCATCTCTTCCGGCTCCGGGATCTCCTCGCCTTCGGCCGGTGCTTCCACGGGATCGGACGGGGGAGTGGATCCCTGCATCACGATGTGCGTGGCCGCAGGTGCGGCGGAGGAGAACTTCCAGGACTGGATGACCCCGGACGCTTCGGTCAGGGGGATGGTGTACTCGGCGCATTCATAGACGTCGAAGAACATGTCGGACTCGACCTGGTAGATCTTCACGCCCCAGTCGTTCTGGTCGATCAGGGGGAAGAACAGGTCCGAGAGCGGTTCCATCTTGGTCTTGAAGGTGATCTCCGGGCCGCGCCCGAGATCCGGCATGACGGTGATGTCCATGCCCAGGCGGTCCACGGCGTTGAGCTGGAAGACCGTCTTGGCCACCGTTTCCAGCGGCCCGGTCAGCTCCCACCACTCCTCGTCCTGGTTGTCGATGTCGTTCTCCGGGACCTGCCAGCCCAGGACCTTCTGGCCGATGGCCAGGTCTCCCAGGACGTGGAAGGTGATGAGGCCCGAGAAGGTCGGACCCTGCCCGGAGATGACGTCCACCTGCCCGGAGAGAACGAACTCGCCGTGGCGGAACAGGATCACCCGGGCCCCCTTCGCCATCAGCGAAGGGAGCAGCTCGTGGGTGGTCGGCATGGTGAAGTCCAGGGTGGAGACCTCGTTGTGGCGGGGGACCGCCACCAGGGACAGCGGGTTGGTCAGGGTGCCCTGCAGGACGCGGTTCACGTCATAGATGTCGATGCGGTACGGGGATGGGTACACGTCACCACGCCCTGAAGTACTGCGGCGTGAACGTGGCCCCGATGGAGCCGGCGCCGGTCATGTCCAGGGACAGGGTGATCGAATCCCCCGGGGGCAGGGGAGCGAACTCCCGCACCCCGAGCTGGGCCATCTTGTTGACCCCGCCCATGCGGGCCGACGGGTGCAGCGGGTTGGTGTCGATGACCAGGGTCTGGCCGTCGGGGACCTCGAACGGGACGGTGATGATGTTGCCCGGGACGCCGACCTGGGCGTCCGTGGCGGGGCCCGTGACGGTCCAGGTCAGGTACGCCGGCTCGTCGCCGTCGTTCTTGAGCTTGGCCGCATCCAGCCCGTAGCCGGGGCTGATCGTCAGGTCGGTGCCGTTGAAGAACGGCACACCCGCCCCGGTGATCCACGCCTTGGGGGCGACAGGGTCGCCCTCCCAGAACGGGGACTCGGCCACCAGGGTGATGCCGTAGTTCTGCCAGCCGATGGAGGCCGGGTCGGAGGCGAACTCCTGGGTGCCGTCGCTGACGAACCTGCAGCGCAGGTGCCGGCGGGTGCCGTTGGGCTGGACCACGGTCCAGGTCCCCGTGCCGCCCGGGTGCAGGGACTTCCACCAGGCCCGGTCACGTTCGATCCAGTCCTGGGAGGAACCGTCATGGAAGATCTGGATAGGCCAGAACACTTCCCGTTCCTCCACGTTGAAGCCGCGCCAGCGGCTGCCGGGGACGGTTGCGTACTTGTCCTTGTAGTGGGTGATGGGAGGCATGGAGAACCCCCGCACGCCCGGCATCATGACCGAGCCGTGCGTGGGGTCCACCAGGGACCAGACCGAGCCGTCGACGCCGGTCCAGTACATGCCGAAACCCGTCCAGGGGTTGGGAGGGGGTACGAAGGGCGGTGTCGGGACCGCGTAGACAAGGATTGTCACGTTGCGCCTTTACTAGGGACGAAGGCCGTTGACGGCCATGGCGTCGCGGCGGGACTGGTTGAGCTTGCGGACGGCTGCGTCCATGTCGGTGGTGACCAGGGTTCCGATGTGGACATCTGCCTGGTTGTGGACCGAGGGACCGGACGGGGAGATCCCGCCGTTGGCGTAGTGCTGGCCGCTCTTGTAGACCTCGTAGCCGAAGCGGCGGGCCACTTCCTTGAGGATCTTCACGGAGCGCGGACGCTTCGAGTTGGCAAGCGGGAGGTAGGCCTCGCCCTGGGTCTCGGGCTCACCCCAGATCCTCACGGGACCGCCCCTGCGGGAGATCTGTGCGACATGGTTTTCGAAGCCGCCGCCGGCGTAGTGCTTGGCTGAGAACCCGCCGTTGGCGAAGTGCTGGATGGCGTTGTTCTTCCAGATGTTGCCGATGGCATTCGGAATGGGGACCTCGTTCCCGCCAGCTATGGGGTTGCCTGCGTTGATGTACGCCACGGTGATGACGGCGGTGCGGGCCTTGTTGGCTATGGCATCGAGTTCGGCCTGGGCCTGGGCGATGGTCGTCTTGTCTGTGATGGCCTTGATGATCGCGGGCCAGTCCTGGCCGTTGTTGCCGGCACCATTGAAGATGGCCAGCAGCGCCTCGGCCAGTCCGGGGATCTGGCTGGCAACCGTCAGGATGGACTGGAAGTCGCCCTTGTTCCACTGTTCGTCGGTCATGTGGACCGCGTCCTGGATGGTCTGCTGCGCGTCGGTGGAGAGCATGCTGAGCTTGCCCTGCCACTCCTTGTTCACGAAGTTCCGCGCCACCTGGTCGGTGTCGGTCAGCGCCAGCAGCGCCTGGTCCGGGTTCATCTCCAGGAAGCCTTGGAACTTCTTCCCGTCGAACTTGCCCTTCAGCACGGTGAACATGGCCTCGGCCTTGGCCGCTGCCTCGGTGGCGCCGTTGAGGGAGACCTTCAGGATCCACTCGTGGCCGAAGACGGCATCCCACTGACCCTTGACCTGGTCGGCCGACAGGCCGGAGGCCTCGGCCAGTGCGGCGTAGTCGGCCTTGTGGTCATCGACAAACTGCTTGGCCTTGGCGAAAGCAATCTCCATGTTGTCGCCCTCCTTGATGGCGGCGTCATAGACCTGCTTGGCTCCGAGCCAGGTGTTGTTCACCTGGTCGATGAGGGACTGGTTTACCTGGAGGACAGCCTTGTTTCCGGAGGCGACGTTCAGGAACCCGTTCTCGCCGTAGGCGGCGTCCCCGAGCTTCTGGATCTCAGGCTTCACGGCGGTGACCGATTCCTTCAGATCGTTAAAGCCCTTGGTGTAGGCACCCAGGCTCTCGGCCGCCGACTGCGCCGCAGGCTTGCCCGCGAAAAGTTCGAAGGTCGTGCGCATGGCGTCGATCTTGGATGCGCCGGAGGCGAACTCATCGGTCAGGGCGCGGGTGGCTGCGGCGGCGGGACCAAGCTTGGCGTAGGACTTGTCGATCTCCACATTCAGCTTCTTCTGTGCCGCGGCCTCCTGATCGGTCAGGATGCCTGCGGTCTTCTTGGCCTCGTTGGAAACCTCTATCGCATGCGCGCCGGCCTTGTAGGAGCCGACCGTCTCGTCCAGTACCTGCCTCAGCTTGTCGGCCGTGTCCCGGTTCTGCCCCAGGGCGGGGTCGATCTTCTCGCTGGCTTCGCCGAGGGCGAGGGCGCCGTTGGTCGCGTCGAAGTAGGCATCGCGTGCGCCGTTGATCTTGCCCTCGATCTTGTCGTAGGCGGAGCCGCCCTTGAGGACGGCCTCGGTGAGTTCCGAGGTGGTGATGCCCAGCTTCTTGGCCAGGTCGTAGGCGCCGGACTTGACCAGCTTGTCGATGGTCAGCGCCTTGGCGGAGTCATCAACAGCGTGCCCCAGCTCGGCGGCCGCCTTGGCGTCCTCGCGGAGTGCCGTGGCGTACTCGTCGGCGAACGGGGCTGCCTTGGCCTGGGCGGTTGCCAGGGCGGCAACGCCGCCGATGGCCAGACCGGAGAGGGCTGCCAGGAAGAGGCCCACCACGGGGATGGCCAGGTTCATGGCAATGCCGGCCGTGGCGGAGATGACGCCGAACGTCTCCAGGGCGGTGGCCGCAATGGGGATCACGGTGGACGCGAACTGCATCGCCCCACCCAGGGACAGGACTGCGGTGACGAGTCCAACCAGCATGGGGAGCGGGACGTTGGAGAGCATTATCCCCAGAACGGAGGCGAGGTCAGCGCCAAACTGGATGACCGGGATCATGGCTTCACCAAGGTCCGCAATGCCACGGGCGAAGACCGGCAGCAATGAGGTGGTGACCCGTTCAAGAGCCGGTCCGAGGGTGTTGACGATGGTCGAGCCCACCTGGACCAGTGACGGCAGGAAAGGCTCCAAGGCCTTCCAGGCGGCCGTCAGGACGGTGGCGAGCTGTTCGAACAGGTTCCGGAACAGCGGGCCCGAGTCGCGGGCCACGGCCCCCATGAGCTGACCGACCGTGCCAAGGATCTCGGCTACCGGGGCAGCTGCGGGGCGCAGCTCCTCGAACATGGTTGTAACCCCGGACAGGAAGGCCGTCAGGCCCTTGTCCAGCAGGGGGCTGGAGAGGACATCCCCGACGTCGGCGACGAAGACTGCCAGTGCCTTGCCGGCGTTGGAGAGCCCGTTCTTGACGGTGACCGTGAAGACATCCATGGCCGGGCCGAGCTTGCCCAGTGCCTCATGGAGGGCATCCGAGCCCTCCCGGGCCCCCTGGAAGATGTTGCCGATCTTGGTCTGGAAGCTGCTGCTGGCGGTGAAGGCTGCCAGCTTGGCGGTCATGGCCTGGAGGGAGGACAGCGTCAAAGCGCCGGCCCCCTGGGCTGCCTGGCCGATGTTCTGCCAGATCTTGACCAGGGATCCGCCGGTGTTGAAGAGGTCCTTCATCCCCTGGATTCCCAGGTCGATCCAGCGGTTCAGGGTGCCGTCGGCGGCAAGCCGCTGCACCCAGGAGTCGAACTTGGCGGCCCACGCATCGAAGGAGGCGCCGAGCCGGGGGAAGACCGTGGATCCGACGGAGGCCAGGGTCAGGAAGCCCGACAGGAAGTCGGCCATGCCGTTCTGGGCGGTGTCGAATCCGCGGGTCAGGTTGGTGAAGAAGACCCCGATGCCGTCCTGCTTGGCGAAGGTGGAGACTCCGTCGAGCATCCGGGAGAAGATCCCGGCCAGGGAGGTGGAAAGGGTTGCCAGTCCGTCACGGACCGCCGGCAGGGCGGTCTCCGTGAACTGGAGCATGGAGTCCCCTGCGGTCTTCCAGAAGTTCTGCGAGACGACCTCGCGGATGTCCTGGAAGGACACGCGGATGTTGGCTGCAGCCTTCTTCCCGGATTCGGTCAGCTTCTCGATGGCCTTGGTGTCGCCGTTTACGGCAGCGCCGAAGTCCTTGAACACGCCGGTGAAAACGGTCTTCACGGCGGCCAGTCCCAGGATGAAGGCCGGGGCGAGCAGGCCCGCCATGCGGACCACTTCACCCAGGCCGTTGCCCAGTGAGAAGGCGCTGGCGGTCAGGGAGAGGATGCCGGAGGACAGGGACGAAACCCCGAGGACTGCGGCAGCCACGACGGGCAGGTTGCGGTCCAGGGTGCCGATGGACTTGGCGAACTCCTCGGTCCAGCGGCTGGCGGCCCGCAGGCCGGTGAGCTTGGCTGCAGCCAGCAGCACGGAGGCGTTGTTGAGCTTGACGAAGATGCCGACGGTCTGGTCCTTGGCCAGCAGCTTGAGGGCGATCAGTGTCGCGATGTAGTCGGAGTGGCTGATCTTGGGCTTGACCTCGGGCTTGATGTCCGGGGTCTGGGCCTTGATGAGCGCGTCGACCTCGGCCAGTGCGGCCTCCAGGGAGTCGTGGTCGAGCTTGGTTTCGATGGCCAGCTTGGCCTTGCCGAGCAGGGCCTCGATCTCCGCCTTGGCTGCCATCAGCGAGGGCAGGTTCTGGTCGTATTCGATCCGGACGGTCTGGTTCTCCAGCTCCGCCTCCAGGCGGGCCTTGGCAAAGGACAGGGACGCCGGGTCGAGGGTGGTTTCGATTTCGAGCTGCCCGTGCTTGGCCAGCTCCGCATCAATCTCTGCGATGGCCTTGCGCAGCCCGTCCGCGTTGTCGTCGTAACGGAACGTGACCGGGATCTGCGCGAGCCGGCTCCGGATCTCAAATTCGAGGATGTCCAGTTCCCCGTTGTTCAGGTCCGGGTGGATCGTGATCTCGACCCGCTCCCGGCGGATCTGCTCGATCCTGGCCAGGACTTCATTGAAGCCGCGCTCATCCTCGGTATAGGTGATATCGACCTGGGCGCCGTCCATCAGCTCTTTGAGCCGGGCCTGTGCTGCGGCGATGGAGCCATTGTCGTCCAGGTCGATGTCGATCGGAGTAGTGGGCTTGATGAGCTTGTCGAGCTGCTTCTGCGCCTGACGGAGGGAGTCGTAGTCGAAGCCGACCTTGAGGGTGACCTTGCGGCCCTTCTCAATTTCCTTTTTGGCTTCCTCGACGTCCTTTTTCAGGGGGGCGGTGTCGCCCTCCACCTTGACGTCTACCTTGACGTCGGGCTTCTCCTTCTCAAGAAGTGCCTCCGCCTCGCGCTTGAAGCCCTTGGCGTCCGGGCGCAACTTAATGGCCACAGCACCGACGAGCTTAAGATCAGCCACCTTGCCACCCCATCTTTCTGAGTACGTCGAAGTTGTCTTTCAACTCCGGTTCTTTGGTTTCCTCGCGCCACTCAGCGGGCCCGATCGTTGGAAAGTCCGGGGGCCCGTCCGTGCCCCAGTGCCCTGAGACGGTGACTTGCGAGTAGATTGCGTTGATTGCCATGGCCATCAGCCGGCGGTCCATGGTCCAGATCCGCCTGTCCATCACCGCCTCGGCGCGCGGATCCACTTCGACGTCGTCCAGTTCCTCGTCGCTTGCGTCAGCAACGCGGGCAGCGACATAACGGGAGCCCTCGGGAAGGTTTCGAATCATGGCGAAGATGATCGGGATAGAGGAAAAGACCTCGCCAGCGAAGTAGCTGACGAGGTCAAAGTTCCAAAATTCCTTGAGATCTAAATAGAGCTCTTCGCCGTACAGATCGAGCAGCGCCCCGAGGGCTACGCTTCCCCCAGGTCTGTCTTCTCGGTGTAGGAGCGGAAGATGAAGAGCCAGACCCCAAGGTCTTCACTCCCCACGATCTTGGCGAGCTTGGCGGCATCACCCTTGGTCCGCTCGGCGGCCTCCAGGGCGTCCTTGAGGACGGCGATGAACAGTTCCGGCTGGTCCATGTCGGCGCCTTCTTCGAGGGCCTCGATGCGGGCCTCGACGTTCATGGCGGCGGCCACGGCCTGGCGCTTGCTCTTGGGCAGGCGGTACAGCGGCTTGAAGCCGAGGATCTTGCCGTCCTCGGTTTCGATTTCAAAGTCTGGGTATTTCTCTTCTGCCCCGGCGAGCAGGTCATCCATCTTCAGTGCGGACATAGGTGCGGACTCCTAAGGAAAGTGGCTGCGGACTGGAAAGTAAGGGGGGCCTGTGGGGCCGGGGTCCGCACCCGGGCCCCACAGGGGTAAAGCACCGACTACGGAGCCGCGATGGTTACCGTGGGGTCGGAGGTATAGCCGGAGCCACCAGCCGTCACGTTGACGGAGGTGACCACGCCGGAGGTGAGCACGGCCGTGGCCGCTGCACCCGTGCCGCCGCCGCCGGAGAAGCTCACAGCGGGGACGGAGGTGTAGCCGGAACCACCGGAGGTCACGGTCACGCCGGAGACGGCGCCGGACGTGCGGGTGGCGGTAGCCGTTGCCTGGGACAGGATCACGCGGGGGGTGATCCAGACCAGGGCGTAGTCGTTGGCTGCGTAGTTCAGCGGGGTGACCTTGAGGGACAGCTGGGCCAGGTTCTCCGTGTCGGAGATGGACAGGTCATCATTGCGGATGATGGACGCCTTTGGGGCGTACACACCGGCCGTGGTGTTGCCGTCGTAGAAGACGACCAGCCAGGCAACCTCGGTGGGGACCGGGTTGGACGGGACCTGGACATTGCCGTCCCCGTCAACGACCGCGTTGGAGCCGTAGTAGAGCTTCAATCCTGCACTGTCGAACTGGAGGAGGTTCATGATGAACGCCTCGGTCCGGGGTGCGATGGATACGCGGAGGGTCTTGTTCTGCAGGGAGCGGAGGGTTGTGCTGTCGCCGCCTTCGGAACTTGCGGAAAGGATGTCCTGTACGGAGGTGTGGCCGATTTCGGTCCAGGATCCGCCGGGGTTGCGCAGGTCGGCGGGAAGGGCCGTTCCTGCAGGAGCCGTGTAGAAGTGGCCGGTGCCGACCTTCAGTACGGCATCGTTGTCGATAGCCATTTGGAGTTTCTCCTTGGAGGGGCTTCAGCCCCGAAAGAAAAAGCCCCGTCGTTAGGACTGGGGCTTGAAGCGGTTGGTGATCGTGTCCTGCTCTGGAGGCCGGACGAGGATGCGGTAGATGGCCTCTACACGGGTGGTGTTTTTTGGAAGGGAGGCGTACTGGACCACGGAGGTGGAGGTCTGCCAGTCGGAGACCTTGGCCGGGTGTGTCGATTCTTCGATCGCTGCGATGGAGCCGGCGCCGGGGTAGACGATCTGCCGCTGGTGTGCCTGGCGCAGTGCGTACCGGCACATCTCGGACAGCTCCTCGGCCATCTCGTCGGCGTCCACGCCCTCACAGAGCACGGAGACCTGCACGATGGCGGGCATCATGAAGCGGTCGTCCTTGGAGTGCATGGCCAGCGTTCCAGAGCGGCGGTCACGCCGGGCGATAACGGCCGGCGTCTGCATGTGCTCGGAATAGATCGTGTAGATATGCACGTCCTGGCCGGCGAAGAACTCCTTGAAGATCTGCCTCAGCATCTCGTCAACGGATCCGAAGTACGGGGTTTCGATGTTCTCTGCCATCAGATTTGATTCCCCTTAATGACGTTGCCCAGGATGTGAAGGCCCGGAACCTCTTCGCCGCCCTTGGTGGTCCAGCCGAACTCGATGGACATCGCGGAGCGGTCCGCCCGGTTCTTGCCGGCCTTGCCTTTTCCACCGGGATCCGCATCGCGGAGGTGGATCCACCAGTCGAGCATTCGCGGCGGTGCGCCGACGACGTCGATGTAGGCCTGGCCCTTGCGGTGGTGCGCAGCCAGGAGGGCGGAGGCTTCACGGGCCATGCCCATGGCCTTGCCAGCCAGGGCAGCCCGCACGCCGGGAAGGTGTGAGACGATGCTCTCGACGGAGGTCGGGCCCTTGTCCTTGCCATACCATTCGACGTCACCCATTGGCCTGCCCCAGCTTGTTGCGGGAGCGGATGACGAACTCGACGTGCTGCGTTGAGCGGGACAGGCCCGGGGTGAAGCGCGGCGGGATCGCAAGATCCCACTCCTCACCCTCGAACACGATCCGTGCCCAGGACCCCACGGGGGCGCTCCTGGTGATGCAGCGGATGGTCTTGATCGACACCTGGCCGGGGATTTCGGCGTCACCCTGCCGCTGGGCGGATGTGGTGACCCAGACCTCGACCGGAGTAGTGGCCGGGATCCTCACCTCATCGCCGCGGGCGTTGTGCGTCAGAACCTCGGGGTAGATCAGCATCAGGGAGCGGCCCTTGTCCAGAAGACGGGACCGCGCCATCAGTAGTCGTACCCGAGCGGGAACGGCTTGTTGCTGCCCCAGTCCACCGGAGCGTAGCCCCGGTCCTCAGCCATCGTGCGTGAGCGTGGAATCGGCTTGTCGCAGTTATGCAGACCGACGGAGCGCACGTTCCCGCGCGCCCCGAGGGCCTTCACAATGGAGATCTCCTGGGCGGTCAGAGCCGCTCCGGCTGTGTAGTCCTTGCCGCGGTTGAAAGTAACCATATCTCCGCGCTCGGAGTCATAACCGGCGGGATTCAACCAAGCCCGGGCTGCCGCCGCCACCGCAATGGTGATGGCGACAGCCGGTGCAGTGCTAGCAGTCCAGAGCGGCTGCTGGGCGTAGAACCTGACCAGGTTCGACGCTTCATCCAGGCAAGCCTCAGCCAGCGCGATGTCGTCCGGCTCTTCGATGGGTTCACCCAAACGGGCTTCCACCTGAGCAACGGTTGCAAGTGCTGGCATGAGCTACTCCTACGGGGCTGCGACAGCGACGGTCGGGGTGCCGGTGTAACCGGTACCTGCGGCCGTGACGTGGATGGCGATGACCTGGCCGTTGCGGATCTCAGCCACAGCGGTAGCGCCGGTGCCGGAGCCGCCGGAGATGGTGACCGCCGGGGTGGAGGTGTAGCCGTAGCCCTGGGCCGTAACGGCGATGGAGCCGATGGTGGAGCCGGACTTGGTGATGGAGGCAGTAGCCGTAGCCTTGGCGCC
>F14TC_100027068_pt1 | contig 23258 bp, 17 predicted proteins | sample KannatnBrdUF14TC_FD_10806 | JGI IMG/M metagenome (IMG submission 10806)
CTGCGACCTCCTGCTCCCAAAGCATATAATCTTTAACATTTCCATTCAAAAATGGCGTTTTTATAGAAATTAACCTATAAAATAGCAACCTTTTTGACATACTTAGTCACTAAAATAGTCCCTAAAAATGATAACGACAGATTTTGGTTAATGAACAATTTAATCTACAGCTTGGAGTTTATTTCAGGCAGGTAGATTTTCTTTCATTACAAATATAATATGAGATTAAAGAGATTGCAAATATAAGGTCAGCATATCATTTTGAAAGATATTGTAATGTAAATTCAAGCTGTCGGTCAATATGCATATATTGGACTTCTTCTTCGGTGTTCACAATATTAATATCTGGGGCAACACCTATATCTTGCAGATTTTCACCATCAATTGTTAAACCTACTATAATAGGCATAAAATATAACCAACCATTCACGAGCTGAAAGCCCCTAATTCCTACCAGACCACCTCTGGTAAAACCCCCAATTTGTTCTGAATTAGGTAATTGCTTTAAAAATAATGCGAATAACTCCGCTGTACTTGCGGTTACGTGATTTGTGAGAAGAATTATTCGTTTAGTATAAAACGGGGAATTAGAACGATGTTCAACCGTTCTATAAACTGGTTCTGTAAAATCATAATGATTAGGTCCGTTACGTGTTATTTCCTTACAGTATGTTACGGGGTGATCTATAAGTACTGAACCAATGTACTCTGAACTTTCAACATACCCTCCACTATTATTTCTAATGTCAAGAATGATAGCTTTAGTGTCCGATAATTCCCTGATTATGCCATCAATATCTTCATACCAGTTATCATTTCCATCGAAACTTTTTATATGTATATATCCTACGGTATCGCCTGGGAATCTTGCATAAGTAAAATTACCTTCTCCGGCTGTTTTATACTTATTGTTGAGGTATTTGGATATTACTAAGGGTAAGCTGAATTCAAACTTATTAGGATAAAAATGAGAAGATGAAAAAGCTTTACTTCCGTCACTATTATATAGAGCAACGTGAAAATCATTAAAATTATAAAGCATAGAACAGATGATGTACCATAGTTCCGCTTCAGTTGTATTTCTGGTTATTTGAGGTCTGTAAACTGAATATAAGCTATCCCAATTGATATTTCTTGAAATAAAAGAGGGGTAATATCTGTCAAATTCTCCCCATAATATATCAAAGTTATTTGCTGGTGTGTTCTCAGGATCTGGCCCCAGAATAAATTCTTCACATGAGAGTTGAATGAAACATAAAAATAATAATATCATTATTGATTTCTTCATCAATATATCAATAAAATAGTTCAAAATAAAAAATGTAATCCAGCTCTAAAATTATTCATGTATAAGCCTATATTCCTGGGTTCATAATAAGATGAATACTGAAAACTATACTGAGCGAAAACATTAAGCCAATTATTAAAGAAATAATTATAACCTGCTTTCAGTTGAACTGTAAAGTTCTTCCAAAATGGCTCCATTTCTCCGAACAATTTATCTATTCCTACTTTGTGTGATTCAACATCATATGAAGTGTAGCTAGGCCGCGAAACGTTAGAAACCAAAGGAAAATAAACCTGAAAAAACAAAGTACTGGAGGATCCCATTGAATAGTCCATCAACAAGGATAACTCAGCAGAATGAGACAAATACCACGACGTTGTTAAAATTCCAATATTTGAAATGAACTCCTTGTAATCGGAAATATTTAAAAAACTATATATTCCACCTCCAAAATATGTTTTAAGATCGTTTTTTAAAAAATTTAAATTGGATATTTGTTGAAGATAGCTATATCTGATCCCTATTCTGCCATTCTGAGCTTCATACCTACTATAAGTTGTCTCAAGAAAATCATAATAAGCTGTGAGTTCAACAAAATGCAAATTTTTCTTGCCTTGTCTTATATATTCTAGACAACCGGTTATTCCTGTACCCCTGTAACTCAGAGGAGATACTAATTCATCTCTTACATGAAAATCGCTCAACCCAAAACTTACACCTAATGAATTTTTTAGTTTTTCATTGACTTTGAGAGATGAATTCTGGATCTGAGAAAACACTGTTGAACCCGAAATCATTATTAAAATGAGTAATTTATGGCTTTTCAAATATTCATTAATTTGAATAATAACTTAAGGGAAGTTTTATTAAGTTTCAAGATTAATCATTCTGCTTTATAAAATCAACTTTGCTATAATTCTTTTCTGATTTTTTAATAAGGTTATTTGAACTTCAAAGAAAGCTCACTTGACGATATATCAGTAGAGAGCCTTAAAACCTAATTCACTTTACCAACGCATTTTTCTATGCCTGCACAAATGATATCAATTTACCTTGAGATTAACTTTCATTTCCTTCCCACTATCCCATACCCCATCACAAGCTTAAAGTCTTCAAACTCAAATGAGGCACGTTCTCTATGCGTAATTATTTTAAAGTCAGCATTCTTAAAAAGGTTTCTCATTCCCATGAACGTAAATCTGTGATAGTCGTTATGCTCCACTTCATCCCAGTTAGTGGAGTAGGTTACTACAAGGTATCCGCCTTTGTTGAGAATGGTTTTCAACATTGTGAGAGTTGCTTTTGGTGTTGAAATATATTGAAATACTTGGTTACAAATTATGCAATCAAATGTGCCTTGAGGTAAAAGAATATTATACTTCGGGTCATAAGGTTCATATTTACCGCTTACAAAATTCTTATATGGCTGTTTCCCTGCTCCAAAATCCAATACGCGGCCTTTAAGATACTTCTTGCAGGAGTGCATAAAATCTATGGTTGATTGGTTATCGAGTTTAACTGCTTCAGTTCTGGTCATTATAATTTAATTCTCTTTATAAATATGTAGTCTAATTCGCGTTATATTCATGAAATGATTGTTTTATAATTTTTTATTTTAATTTATTTAAGTTTAAATTAAAATAATTTTTAATATAAATTGCAAGAAAATTAATATATTTTGAAGTAGTGTTTGATATGCAAAACCTGTTTAATATGCGGGGGTCGTTTTTATCTTCAGGTAGAAGGTAATCACATCCGAGGAGACCTTCATAAAAAATACTTGCAATTTCTTTCACAGAATGGTCGTACTCTCCGTATGGAAACGCTATATAACGAATATTTTTACCCGTTATAGAGTTCAATAACTCTTTTGAGCGATGGAATTCATCAATAGCTTCAGTAAAACATAATGCACAACTCTGATGTGTTATTGTGTGAGAACCTATTTCAAACTTCCTAGAGAGCAACCTTATATCATCATCAGTTAATAATTTTACATCAGGCTCATTATATATGCTTCTGCACACAAAGAACGTGAGAGGTATATTCAAATCTATTACGTGTTCTACCGAACTGTGATAACAGTCATCAAAGGAAATAGTAATTCCTCTTTTCCCTTTGAAGGCGTCCTCCATTGAGATTATGTAGCCTTTAAAATAATTTATTAACCAGTGGAATTGTTTGATAGGCATGTGCCTTCTTCGAGGTGTATCGTCGTCTGAAACGCCATGAAAAATGAGGTTAATGTTCATTAGCCTTAATCCCAACCCTTTTTAATGTGGTGATTATAAGATCGCCAGTTTTATTATCGTCATAATCTTTTATTGCCTCAAATTCATAATCGCCTAGATTCATTTTATTTTTTAGGGTGGCTTCCCTTCCCCCGTTGAAATTTTTAATTCTGCTTTTATAACTATTTTTGTTTTATTGGGGTATGGGTTGAAGAATTCACCCCTGCCAATATGTTTGGCGGTAATCTATGATTAAGTTTGCTATAAAAAATATTATAACTGCTGCAATAATTGACAGAAAAACAAATGTACCTAGAAACCCGAACCATCCCTGGGAATTTCTTTTAGGACTTAAATAATCGTAAAAAGGATTAAGCATATTTCACACCTATCCTGCCGGTTACATCTATCCTGTTTAAGAGCATGTCGTTTCCGATATATTCATCTACAGCCTTTTTCGCTCCAGCCCACCAGCCGTAATCATCGAGTAGTAAAACTCCGCCCTTGGTCAATAACGGGTACAAGTGCTCAAGCTCATGCTTGGTTGAGTTATACCAGTCAGTGTCAAGGCGTAACAATGAAATCTTATCAGGCATATTTTCGGGGATAGTGTCCTCAACCATTCCCTTAATATATTTGATATTAGAAAACCTGCTCAGATTAATTTGTACTTCCATTAGATCAATGCTTAACCAATCGCCCTCGCCGTTTGTTGGCATTACGTTTGGTTTATCAAATTCGCTTTTACCTGCCATTCCCTCATATGTATCATAGAGCCAAATAGGCCTCGTATCCTTTAATTCTTTTTGTGTAAGAGCAATTACAAGAGCACTCCCGCCCTTCCATACTCCGCATTCTACAAAATCGCCCTCAATGCTGTTCTGGATTATATAGCGAACCGCTTTATATAAACAGTACATCCGCTCTTTGGTTGATTGACTGAATGGCTTTGACTGTTCATAAATATGGTCAAACTCCGAAACTATCGGGTCATTATGAATGTCCATTTCGCTTGGAATAATGCAATAGCCGTATTTGCTTAATATTTTCTTAATAACCTGTTTCATAGGTTCCTATACAACTCCGTCATACCTTTTAAAAAAATGTCATGTATTTTATGCGGAATTTATCTTTTATTTTTTGCCACTTAAAGTTAAAGTTATAAAACCACCCGTAGATTATTAATCTTTTAGTGTGCGGTAACTTCCTGAATATCCCCAATCCCATAGTAAATTTTTTTTAGTTTTAAATAATTTTTATTCCAGTCACCGTGCTCGGTTACAACCCTGATGTTTCTTTCGCCGTGTTCTTTGAGCATTTCTCTATCCCGATAATAACAATTCAGGCCAATAGCCAATGCTTCAAAATCACTTACTGGGCAATCATCAATCCACTCTTTCCTTGACGGAACATTTGATGCCACCACACCACACCCGCAAGCCATAGCTTCAAGCATTGTAATTGCAGGACCGTCGCTTAAGGACATTGTTACCCAGACATCTGCAGAGTTATACCATAAATGAAGCTCGGCATAAGGTATATCATTTCGGTTAATCAAAAGCCCCTTGCCGAAGAGATTAAATCCTTTTATCACTGCAGATTCGTTGTAAACCCACCTCGTCCCTCTATTGTGAAAGACTATAAATTCATCTTCTGGTAAGTTAAGTTTCCTTCTACATTCTTTTTTATTTATTGGGTAAAATACATTCAAGTCAACGCCAAGGGGATTAACTGTAATCTTGGTCTCGGGTATTGAGTAACTGTCTATTATTACTTTTTTAATGTGAGTAGATGTAACAAGTACGTGTGCAGACTTTTCCAGAACTTCCTCATTTATTCCCTTTATTTTTTCGGATTTCCCGTCTACAAGAATATCTGAGCCTAAAGACATTGCAAGAAATTTCCCTTCAGCTAAAACTCCAGTCTGCCACAAGTAAGCAATGTGAGTTAGGTCAGGTTTAAAGTCTTTGTAAATTTGTTTTACTTCGTTAAAAGGATATGATATAGATTTCTTGTGATAGCACCGTACTCCTTTTATGTCTGAAGGGGTATCGCGGAAAAAAGCCAATACCTCGAAGTCCTGTGATATTTTAGACAGGATTTTGGTATGATGAGCTCCGTTCTTGGAAGCGATGTAGAGTATTTTCATTTCAACGTCGTATAAATTTTTCTTATTTTACTCAAGAGAGCCTTTATTGTTAATTTTCAAGATTATTTGTTATAATGAATAATCCCGATTATATGTACAGATAGAAATAAAACTAAAAACATTGGCTCTCTCTATTTATTATATAGAAAGAGCCATAAATTATTCTAACTATTTCACAAGTACCATTTTCCTGGTCTCAACAAAGTTACCTGCCTCAATCCTGTAGAAATAAACACCTGATGCATAGTTTGAACCGTTAAACTCAACTGAATATCTGCCGGCTTGCTGGAATTCATTATTTACCAGGCGCTTAACCTCCCTGCCTAATATATCATAAATTATTAAATTAACCTTGCTGTTCTTTGGTAATTCATAATTCATCTTAGTCGTGGGGTTGAACGGATTTGGGTAGTTTTGCAATAATTTATATGTTAATGGAATCTCCCGAATCCCTTTTTTTGAAAGTTTTTTATTGTCTCCATTACTATATTGGCCTTTAACATCAATTACAAATTCTCTTTTATAGTCTTCCCCTATTGCTGGTAGTTGAGATGCATCAAATCTCATTCTCAAAAATGCTGATGCATTGACTTCTCCATATTGATGGTCTTCATAGGTTAATATTGAAGTGATATCACTATCCAAAGATTGTGTGATATACTTCCCTTCAGATAAAAGCAGTTCACTTGTGCTGAAACCATCGTGTTCCAGGTAAACTATTCCAAGATATTTCATCCTGAAATCACTTTGCCAATCAATGCTTAGCGTGTCTACATAATCCTCATTAGTAAATAGCGGCAATACAACCACCGAGCCCAGTTCTCTGCGGGCAAAAGAACCCGAGAAAGTGTTCGATTGTATTGATGTAGCTGTTAAAAAACCTGCTGTATCTTTAGAGGCAATGACTGGATTTGATAAGTTTCTTAGATCAGTTATAAAAGCAATCGGATTTACCGCGCTGCTGTTCATTACACTTACTGGAGTTATGATCTTTTTACCCTGATAATCCCTGCTCAGCTTATCTTTTGATCTATCGTTGTTGATTGCTTTCTTTGAATCGTTTGTCTGAACGTTTTTCTTTGATAACGGCGACAATATGTTTGGAAAATGAGCATACAAGTTGTCTCCGGAATGACCGGTTGTTAATGTTGATGAAGGGCTGTGAAACCTGACATCTTTTGTTATATTAGTTGTATAATTTACCATTACACTATCACTTTGAGTTACAGCGCTTGAATCGTATAATACAATTTCGTTATCTTCGGTTATTGCCATTTTTTTATTGATAGGGTAATCCACAGCATAGATTCTAACCTGGTCAATCAAGCCAAGGTCATCCTCATTTTCAATTATAGCCACGTCTACCTTGTTACCGCTTACTGAAGGATTTATCCTTAATTTATATTTATCATAGATATCAGTTTCAGGTTCAGAAAATTCCATGCGATGCAATAAATTATTATCAGCTTCATATTGGCCGCTTGTATTTTTTACATATAGGAATGGGCAACCGCCGGGTTTGGGGAGGCATGTTCTGTTGACATATGTTTTGTAATCTTTTTCTATATGCTCACTGTTATAGTAAAAAGCAGGGTTATAATATTCAGGATACATTCTAATAGATAATGCAACGGAATCTCCTAAAACGTAATCTTCTATGGGTAATTCTAATTGTAAATCTATATGTAAGTCTTCGGATGCTTGATTCCATCCTGCATTCTGCCATTTAATTACAGTTGCTGTATCTACTGTAGAACCGTTTAATTTCTTAATCTTTACTGTTTCCCAATTTCCTGCCCTGTTTTTCCTCTTGGCTGTCATGTGGAGCCAACAATCATTTGTAAAAGTTGCTTTAAATTTCATTATATCCACACTATCTTTGCAATAATTCTCAAGAACGTCTGAATGAATATCGCAAAATGGATAATATTTTCTTATTCCTCTGGACATACTCCAGTTCTCAATTGTATAAATATCGTATATATTTTCAGTACAAATCGTATTTCTCATGTTCGTAAAGTATTCCAAAGAATTTCGCGGTAGGTTCGCCGAAGCTAAATATTGAATATTTGCACTCTTATTCATTTTTAAATGATGAACATAAGATGGAGACGTTACCCACAGGCTCACCCATTGATTACTGGCAAGAGGTGTTTTCTGAAATGATACAGAGTTAATCAGCTGATCTTTTGGAAAAGGAATCACTTCATTTGCTATTATATAGTCATTTCGATCATCTACAGTTAAAACATTACCAGTTCCGTCAGAGTTAAGCAGACAACTTACAAGGCAATTTCGCACATTATCTATAAAACACAAGCACCCAAATCCATTATTATACACTGCAAGTCTTGTTAATGTACCAGGCTCAAAAAAGTATGTTTCATTATTATCAGAATTTTTATATCCTGAAAACCTTTGAATTTCAGCTCCACTATTACTTAAACATGTTAAAAAGTTTTGAGTCGGATGAGCTTGAGATACCCATAATTTATCTTCAGAGCTGTCAATCCCATTGTAAAAATATGCTATATCGTATGGGTAAGTTACAATTGCTATATCAGAAAAAGAACCTTTATCTATCGTGCCTAATTCTGAAAATGTATTATTAGCAATAAAATTCACACTCCTTATTCTAAGATTATTCATATCAGTTATAAATAGAGGATAAATATCATTATTTCCCTCAGTATGCATTCGTCCAACACACATACCTAATGGATTCATGAATTCACCCCGGTCATCTCCAAAGTATCCGAAACATCGATTCAATGGATCATCGCTGTCATCTGAAAGCCCTTCATCAAAATAAATAAGGCTTGAATATTCATCATCAACAGTTACCATTTTTGAATGTCCACCAGAATAAGGAAACAATTTTCCAGCTTGGCACATTTTATACAATTCCAAATCGTTGTTATATTGGTCAACAAAATATTGTGTAGTGAATTCTTTGTCTAAAATTCTCCTTTCTTCGGGCTGCAGTTCTTCAAATGGCAGTATTTCTTTATCTACAATAATATTATTCCTCTCAATAATAGTTATCGGTGAGCCTTGTTGATTTGAAGACCCCGATGTCTTTTGTTGTGTTATTAACTTTTCAATATCTTTTGTGTTTAAGGTTAATATATATCCACCAAGAGGGGACTCAATTTTTTTCACCTTGATTTCAATACCCTTTTTATTATCATTAATTATTTCTATGCCATATTCACTATTTTTGCTGTCTTTAAATTTAAATTTATACTTATTTGACTTTAACTCAGCATAATAATTGAAAGAATCTCCATATATCTGCATAATTTGTTCTACCAGCAGAGCCATATACACGCTATCGGGTAATTGGACAGGTCCCTTGAGAGAAATTCTGTCACGTATATCGCTAATGTTAGTTTGAGAATATAACAATGCACTTAATGTTAGAAAAAGGACAAATCTTAATATATTTTTCATGGCTATATTATTATTTATTTTTAACAAACTTCCCATAATTTTTTATTATGGTGGTAAATGGATTATTGGAAAGGGATTGTTTTGCCAGGCTTTCCTGACTCTGTAAACTCAATAAATAATTAATACCCCCTTCAAAACTATCCTTTTTTTGTTCAGCAGATTTTAAATATGGCATCATAAATCCGTAATCATACAGGTACATTGACATTGGATATTTTTGGATGAAGTCATTATAATCTCTTTCTGTATTAGGTGTGATCCTACTTGTGAATGGTAACATTTTCCACCTTAATACATATTCTGAATATATACTAGTGGGATATCTTAATAGAACTTCGTCATAATTTTGTTCCTTAAATAATCGCAACACTTCTGTATCCTCATTTGTTAAATCATTTACTTTGAAAACTACATCATTTGAATAGATTCTTTCTTCGTTACGGAGTGGGCTGCAATCAAAACGGGCAGTATATTCACCTTCAGGGAAATACCTGAATTGCGAAAAATAAACCTCATCCATACTATTATTAAATTCATATGAAGTTGGTTTTCCCCAATTGTTCATCGCCATAGAAAAAACCAATGAATCTCCGGGTGGGATTTCAGTCGAATAAGCATCTATGAGATCAGCGACCAAGCTTCTACTGTCATATACATTTCCTAATTGATCCTTAATTGTAAAGTGAGGCTCAGAAGAATAGGCCTCGTGAATATTATGAATATTCAATGGCATTGAATCATTATTCACTAATGTTACTTTGGCTATAACAGGCTCATATTTTTTATATTCATGCTTTGGTAGGACCAAAGTAATAGTATATTTATCTTCGTTATTATCTTTGTTTGCATTTATAAGGGGATTAGGCGCAACAAATTGATCATATCTAACATTTCCGCCGGCGTAATCTAGTGGAATAACTTGTCTAAAGCTTCGTAGTTGCATTGTGTGATTTATACATATTCTAAACTTGTTAGTGTATTTATGATTTATCAATTCCGAAGTAAAATGATTATCATCATCCCATAGGGCGCATTTGTAAGCAAAATACCCATAATGATATTTATGGCCTCTATCATTATGGCTATTTGCTAATTGATGCATCATTTCATGAACAGCTGTTAAATTTCCATACGTAGTGTCGTTTACAGTTCCTGATGGTGTAAAAATACTATCTATATTTTTGTAAAAAATAAAACTCCAATTATCTGTGCCGTTTACCGGATAACCCAAACTCCCTGTCCGTGACAGACCAGCTTGTCTGGGATTAACATCAGTATATTTTGCATAAATAATTTTATTATGAGTACTATTTAAATAATGGTTTTGAGACCACGAATTGCACATAGTAGCTAAATAATCATAGTTATTATTGCCAACTAAAAAATTTGAATCACTTGCAGTTTGAATATTATCAAAATTAACGGTACATTTTATAAAATTAGAATCACTTACATTTGGCCCCGGGTTAAATGATCTTATAATACATTTTCCCATGGTATCCGCAAGAGCAGAACTAACATATGCCATTCTCCATTGCTCAACATTTGCATTAAGTGTATTACCAGTTGTTGGTGCATTTCCCCATTGATAATATACTGAATCTCGCCTGAGAATATTAAGCGTGTCCCTAAACCATACAAGCACCCTAAAAACTGAATTTTGAGATATACAGCTCGACAGACTATCAGTTCTCACCTTTATTGTACCAGCCGGTTGTACACTTGTAATAAATAAACTTGAATCTGCAAAAGCCGTACAACTACCGCTAGCATGGGATTTTATTTCTAAATGAACATAAACCCCTTGATACAAGTCATAACCCTTAACGGTTACGTCAAATGAATCTCTAGCAACTGATGGAATTATAGATGGGGTTATATTTTCTATCTGTATTCGACGGTTGGGACCCCCATTATTACCACCAGTAGTAGGACTTTCACCGGGTTTACTGCAACCCATAAAAGTTATAACTAAAAAAGCAAGTAATGTTAAAACAACTTTTAAATAATGTTTTTTCATGGTTATTTTAATTTAATTGTATAGCTTATTTCAACAAAAGCATTTTTTTGCATTTTGAGAATTCTGGATTATCATTAATTTCTAATTTATATATGTAAATGCCACTTGCTAAATTTTTTGCATTATATAAAATCGTATAATTACCTAGAGGCATTTCTTTATCAATTAACGTTTCAATTTCATCTCCTAAAAGGTCATATATAGTTAACTGTATATTGCTATTTTTAGATAACTCAAAATTAATTGATGTTGATGGATTAAAAGGATTTGGGTAATTTTGTTTTAAAATAAATACTTGTGGCTCTTCATTTACTGTTTGTGTAATACCAACAGGTATGCCCTGCCTAATGACCACACCATTGCTTCCTATAGCCCACGCGGTTGTTGAGTTAATAAAAGAAAGTGCCCATAAATTATTTGATGTTACAATGGCGTCTATTGTCCAATTAAATCCGCTATTAATCGTCTTTAAAATATATCCCGAATTTCCTACTATATAACCTGTATAATCATCTATAAAAACCACATGATTAAGCTGTACATTAATTGGGCTTGATATGACTGTCCACGTAGTTCCGTTACTCATAGTTCTTCTGATTCTTCCGTTTGACCCAACTGCTAAGGCATTATCATTGCTTATTGGTATGGAACTTACTGCATTCAAATTATTACCACTCATATATAAGGTATATAACCAATTTATTCCTCCATTAGGAGTATAAGCAAATGTTTCAGCATTACTGCTGCCACAAAGGTAACCTGAAGAAGCATTTATCATTTGAATATAATTTATATCTTGTATAGTATCGTTTATTGTTTGGTTTACAAATGAAATGCCACCATTAAATGTATATAGAATTTTCCCGGATTCACCTACAATCCAGCCAGTATTTGATACTGGAAAGGAAACGCCTTTCAATTTCTTTGTTGTTAAACCTGCTCCAATTTGATTCCAATTAATACCACCATTACTTGTCTTATAAATTTTTCCTGTATCCCCCACTGCAAATCCCGTATTAATATCAGGAAATGACAATGAATTCAAATTTACTCCACTTAAGACATGTGTCCAATTAACACCACTATTAGTTGAGCGCCAAATTCCTCCTTGCCCAACAACAATTCCTGTAAATTCATTGAAGAATTTCACTCCCCTCAGCTCATTATTGCCTATAGTTGCAATTTGAGTCCACTGGGATTGCAAAAAATTAAATGCGGTTTGAGATAACATTATTAATATGATTATTGTTTTTTTCATAAGTTTTCCTCCGGTTTATCATATTTTAATCAAATTATATTATTATTAATATCCAACATTTTGTAATTTCAGTTTTACATATGAACTTTTCTAAACCTTATTTGGCTACTAATGGATATTTTTCCTGAATAATTATAAAGTTAATATTATTCGTATCAGCAGTCGTATCGATCTGACTGTACCCGGTGTTAGAACCCAATATATTAAAATCTCCCTTGAGATTTATATAACCTATTGTGAAACAGTAGCACAGATAGACTGAATATAATAGCAAAACATAACTTAATACCTTAAAGGAACTTAAACGAACTGCCATAAAGAAATTATGTAAATTATTATAATATTTTTTCATAAATTTTCCCCCAGTTATCAACATAATAATCTTTTTCTATTTTGTTTTTAAATACAAATTAACATAGTAATAAATCAATTTATCCAATTTGCTCCCAATAATAAACTGCATCCCAGTCTCTTTTGAATATTAACATTAAACTGCAATAGATAAATAGTATCGCTATTAAAAATACACTAAAGATAATTTTTAAACCCCATAGTAAACCATCAAAGATCACAATGATAAGATACCCACCCCCTGTTTTATTCCTGAACTTATTTCGTAAGTAACTTAGACGTTCTTCAATTTGATTGTACACCATCGAAATATTTTTTAAATTGCGGAGTTTTATTTACTAAAAGCTCATTCTCTTTTTCTAAAATAAACCGGTGGTCTAAATATCCTAATATTAACATACCCATTATCCCTGCTAAAATTACTACCGGGATAAATATAGCTGGCAGCCCAATACTTTTAGAAAAAAGATAAAAAATCATTAATGAATTAATTATACTTAAATATCCTATCGAACGCTGAAGATAAATTTTATATCTAATTAATCGCTTTAAATTACCTATTCGAGAAGACAATGTGATATTCTTTAGATAGATTTTCATTTGCTTTAATAATACAGATCCCTTTTAATTCAATTTTATTTTCAATTTCAGAAATTTTATGTATGTTTGGCTCCAATGTTTTCCTTAATTTTCGAAAATTAATGTAAGTTTGCATTGATTTTAATAAATGTTTCTCGAAAATCAGGACATGGTATCGTTTACCTTTTAATTGTATCTTTTATTTTGCAATTTCGACACTGTAATTAATAAAATTGTTTATTTTATGATTGAAATTTCTATTGACTGATAACTAACTAATTATTACCTTTGAAAACATAATTATCAATTACCCGAAAGTCAAATGACAATTTTTAAAGTTTGTGAAATTTTGATGCAGCAAAATCCATTGTGCTGAGATCTATAAATGACCTTACAGCCCATGAATTAGAGCAATTGGGAAATTTTATGGTTTCCCCCTTCTTCAATTCACGTCCTAAATTAATTTCATTGTTTAAGTACTTAAAAAAGAAATACCCTAATATCAATTTATCGGATATAAATAAAGAGAATATATCTTCAGTAATATATCCCCGAGAAAAATATAATGATACTAAGGTAAGGAAACTTATTTCTGATTTTATCTTTTTGTATGAAAAATTTCTTTCGTATTTAGAAATGAATAAACTGGATGGTGAATACGAAAAAACTATACTTTTAGAAGTTCTTCAAAAAAAGGGGTTGGAGCGAAGGTATGAACATAAATATAAAGAAATATGTGAGACCCTAAGAGGCAGATTTGTTAAAGATGATGCACATTACAGGAATTTTGTAAGAATAGAAATGCTGAATAGTTTCCATGCTTATAATAACGGAAAGGAAGATGAATTAGGCAGCAGCCTGCAAAATGCTTCAGATAATATTGATTTTTACTTTATTTTTTCCAAACTTCATGTATTCAGAGAAATGATAATTCGTCAAATTGTCAGCAGGAATAAGTTAAATTTTAAAATGGAGTTTTTTGATGACATTGTTAAATATGTAAATGTAAATATTGAAAAAATAAAAAAAGAGCACCCTAATCTTTATATTATTTACCTAACTTTAATGGCAACTGTAAAGGGAGAAGATAATTACATAAATGAACTGATCTCTTATGTGAAGATCAATGAAGCAAAATTTGACAAAGAACGGCTCAGTTATTATTTTAATTATATTGTTTCCTATTTTTGGACAAAGATCAACATAGGAAAAACTGAATACAGTAAAAATATCTTTGAATTGTATCAGTACATGGTTGAGAAAGGTTTTTTCAAAACAGAGAAATATGTTGATCATATTTGGATCAATAATGTTGTTAATATTGGGTTGATGAGAAGAGAACATGATTGGCTGGTAGAATTTCTTGACAAATATAAAAATGACATCGAACCAAATTTTTCGGAATACTCTTATAATCTATCCCTGGCGAAAATCAATTTTCAAAAAGGAGATTATAATGAAACTTTGAAATATTTGCAAAAGGTCGAATACAAAGACCCTAATTACTATATACATTCAAAAAGCATTTTTGCTAAAGTATTTTACGAACTTGGTGATTTGCAACAAATAGAATACATAATTGATTCATTAAAGCATTATGCATCCAGAAATACAAAAATGGTTGAACAGCAAATATCAAATATACACACGATGGTAAAATACTTCAACTGGTTACTGAAATTAAAGACAACATTACCAGAAGACGCTCCTAATATGAAAATATCCCTGGATAACGAAAATTCATTTGTCCCTAATAAAGACTGGTTTTATAAAAAGCTGGAACAGTTTGCACTTCCCGAAAAAACCAGGCTGGCTTAATTAAATGCAAATCAAAAATGCATATTTATTTCATTAATGTCATTTTTTCGATTTTTTCAAATGACCGATCCGCGCTAAGTACAGTTAATTTATATATATATATCCCGCTTGAAAGGTTGTTCCCGTTAAATTTTACATCATATTTCCCTGCAGGCTGGTTTATATGTACCAAATCTGCTACCTCTCTCCCGAGTAAATCATAGACTTTTAATGAAACGAAACATTGAACTGGCAAATAATAACCTATGATTGTTGAGGGATTGAATGGATTGGGATAGTTTTGCTTTAATTCAAATTCACTTAAATTTTCATTTTGCAGTTCGGATTTATGAAACGGTCTATCTGAACTAGGGTCAATTGTAAAAATAACTTCACCTAAAGAATCATATTTTACTGCAGCGTATAATTCACTAGTAGAGTTCCAGCTTGAAACAAATGTTAACACACTGTTGTCCTGAAATATATAAGACTGTGTGGTTTGATTTGTATAAGTATTTACACTTGAAGATAAATAATACGGTTGAAAACCGCTTGTCCAGTTAGTTACAGTAGAACTAAGGCCATCGTCTATATTCTGAGTGATAAAATTATTATTAGGATCAAGTTCGCTATACCCTGAAATAATGATTTTGTTTCCATTTCTAGTGATCGAAGATGCCTGGTCGATCCCATCATCATAATCATAACTTACAGGTCCCCATAATATATCACCTTCACTTTTATCATATTTCAATGTTCCAAAATCAGTCCCATTATGTCCATTGTGGTAGTAACCTGTTACGATAACGTTTCCGTTCTCATCACTTATAATTGAAGTCCCGATATCCTCATGACCTTGTGTCCCAAAAGTCTTCGTCCAGTCTATGGTGTTGCGATCACCTGTTAAATTTGTTCCGAAATATACTGCTATATAATCCCTGTCAACTATAAATTCCTGTTGTTTAATAATATAACCTATTATTGCTGCTTTAGATTTAATCGGGATCTGATGGGATTTATCGGTGAAGACAAAAGATGTAGGGATTTCATCCGATCCAGGGATTGAAACGATATCTTGCTCAGGGTAATTGCCTTCAATATCATACGAAACAAGCATTATATCTCTGTTACCGTTATCTGATTCTTCGTCCCTAAAGCCCATCAAGTAAACATGCCCATCATCAACCAGCAAATCCATTGCAACCTCATTACCTGAATTAGAAAATGTCTCATCCCAATTTTTACTTCCATCAGGATTATATTTAATTACTAAATAATCTGTTGAATTATCAGAATTAGTAGCAAATCCGCACACATAAACCGTATCCCCTTCTGCATATGCGATACCAAGTCCTTTATCCTCTTTAGAGTCATAGTCAAATATCTCATCCCACAATAATGTAACTTGATTATTACTCACATCATATTTTAAAACAACTACATCGTAAGGATTGTTTAAAGAATTATATAAATAACCGACAATAAAAACAAGATTCCCATCAAGACTAGATACAATATCCATCCCTTTATCAATTCCGGGATAGCTTGAGTAAGTTCCGCTCACTAGAAGATTCCCATTCTCATTATACTTAGTAAAAAATATGTCTCCGCCATTGCTTCCGGTAACATACAGATTGGCATTGTGGTCAACATATGTTTTAAAAGGGTAGTCTGTAGGAAGAATTTGTGAATGTGATAAAATTGCAACAAAAAAAAGGCTGCCTAAAACAATGATTTTTTTCATTTCTTTATTAGTTAAGTTAATAAATTAAATTTTTAAGGATAGAGTTATCCTTAATATAAAAGATTCACATTATTTTAGTAAAATCATTTTCTTAGTCTCAGTATAATGCTTTGTCTCAATTTTATAAAAATAGATTCCCGATGATAGTTGGGTTGCATCGAACAATATTTCATATACGCCGGCACCAAGATCTTCATCAAGAAGACTTTTCACATCCTTGCCTTGGATATCGTATACGATAAGTTTAACCCTCTGAGGTTTACCTTCGAAATTAGCAGGTATGTCAAATTTAATTTTTGTTGTAGGATTAAAAGGGTTGGGATAGTTTTGATATAATAAAAAACCTTCAGGTATAATTTCATGATTTACATTTACAAAAGATAACCCCCCATCAGTCGTTTTAAGAATTGTTCCATATACACCAGCAATATATCCGGTGTTCTGATTTATGAAATATACCGAATTCAAAGAATTTTCAGTAATGCTTGGAATTAATATCCAATTTTGCCCACCGTTAGTCGTTTTTAAAATCGTTCCATTTCCACCCACTACAACTCCATAATCTCCAAAAAACTGTAAAGATTGAAGCGATTGGGCTGGGATACCGTTGTTTATGCTAAACCAATTCATTCCTCCATTTGTTGTTTTAAAAGCCGCAGCAGAACTTCCAACTGTATATCCTGTTACAGAATCTATAAAATACATTTCATTGCCTCTGGGGCCGGTTGTTATTATCCAATTCTGCCCTCCATTGGTTGTTTTATATATGCTCCCCGTAGTGGCAGCAAATCCATAATTGCTATTAAGGAAAAACAATGATGTAAACCCTAATGAAGGACCACTAAGCAAAGTAGCCCAGTTGTTGCCTCCATTGGTTGTTTTTAGCATTATCCCGGTCCCATTATTTGCAGCACCACCTGTAGCATAGCCTGTATTATTATCAGCAAAAAATACTGAAAGAAGGTTTATTTGGGTTCCGCCTGGTTGAAGTGTCCAGCTGTTTGTTCCGTCTGTTGTTTTAATTATTGCGCCAGTATCTCCCACAGCATAACCTGTAGTTACATTTATAAAGTAAGCCGAATGCAGATTCCTTGAAATATTGGCTGTATCAACAATCCAGTTTTGCCCGGAATTAAATGTTTTAAAAACTCTTCCCTGGGTCCCAACAGCATAACCAGTGTCATTACTTGGGAAAACAACATCTTCAAGATGTCTTTGAAAACCTGTCATGATATTCCAGCCTGTACCAGAATTGATGCTTTTTATTGTCGTTCCACCCTCTCCTGAAATATAGATTGTATTTTCATCAAGCATATAAGTGCTCCAGAGAAGTGCATCAAACCGGAAAGGTGGTTTAAATGTGGTCGAATCATGTGTCCAGGTTATCCCTCCATTTATAGATTTTAGAATTCTTCCAAATTGTGTTATAACAAATCCTGTGTTATTAACCATATCCAAATCACGAATAATATCAACTGTTCCCTGGTCAAGTGGAATTTGCAATTGGTATTTATTCCAGTTTAAACCAGCATTTGTTGTTTTTGCTACCTCACCGGTTTGAGAATTAATAACTCCAACTACAGTGTTTTGATCAATACATGAAATACCTACCATTTGGTCTAAAATAAAACCGAAAGGAACATTTTGAACTACCCAGTTAACTCCTCCGTTTGTTGTAGAAAGGACCCTATTTGTTCCCCCTGTCGAACCAATCATGTCATCATAAAAATTCACACAAAATAAATTGCCTGTTCCGGTCGGCTGCTGAATCCATGTTACTCCCATATCAGTCGATTTAAGAATTATACCACCTCCAACAATATAGCCTGCATTTATGCTGGGGAAATCTACACCTCTATAAATTGCGTTAGGGACATTTGTTATCTGTAGCCAGTTAGCCCCTCCGTTTGTAGTTCTCAAGACAATATTATTGCCAACAATGATTAGAGTATTTATGTCAACAAATGATATATCTAACAGGCTACCTGGTACAGGTGAAACCTGGCTAAACCAGTTTAGTCCTCCGTCTGTAGTTTTGATAATTGTTCCTACATACCCTACAGCATAGCCAGTTTGTTGATTTATAAATTTTATAGAATAGAGTCTATTTCCTGTTGGTAAAGAGTGTTGCCAGAAAAAGTTTGATTGGGAATTAGAATTTATACATAACAGTATAGTTGGAATAATGAGGATTATGTTTAAGAGTTTTATCTTCAAGATTTCTTTAGGGTTACAATTTTAAAATGAATCTTATTGACATTTCAGATTTTGAGCTTTTCTAAATCACAAAGTATAAATAAATTTATTAGTCATCAATACTATTTCTGATAATTATTAATTTAAGTTTATAAGAATTGTTCTACCTTTTTGGTTAAATTTGTTAGCAAATGCAATTTTTATAGTCACCATTGCAAGTCACTAACACAATTCTATCAATTTTAAAATTAGCAATTTATTGTTGTTTTTGAATATTTTCAAAGAAGTAACCTCCTGCTCTTAACACAGGAATTTAAAGATTTGCTGTTCAGAAATCCTATATGAATTAAAAAAGGAAGGCTTACCATTCAAATATTGAATTTGAGGTTTCTGATAAAATGAATCATTGAAGCTATTCTCTTTAGTAAATCCCGTACATATTGTACCTGATGAAAAGAAGTTTAGCACTGAGAGATTATATTATTAGCAATATCCCAGTTTGCAATTTTTTTTACTTTCTGCTAAAAATTAATTTTTGTAGATGATAATTTCAATTTACATCAATGAAGTTTTCTATTTTTAAATTACACATTGTTAACGAAAAACCAATAAAAAATTACTTTTTTTAACTATTGACTTAAAAATTCATTCAAAAAGTTGACAATACAAACATAATTTTGTATATTATTATTGTAATAATCCAAAAATTTTCATTTTTTTTTCAGTAAAAAAATTTTATAGGATAACTTCTTTCTTACCAGAAGTAATTCAGATGTTCTCTTATAAAATAATATTTTCCCATTTTTATAATCTTCTATTCATCAATTCTATTTTGCTTGTTGCTAAAAGGATAGTATAAATCTTTTAAAATATCAAAGGATTGTTTTGATAATCAGTTTGGTTCGAAATCAATTTAACTTCTTTTAAAAAATTAAATCATACTAAAATGTCAAATTTTAAGTTAAATCTACCTACAGATATCCCCTGGGAGCGAGTATGTGTTACAGAAGATATGATTGATAAAGTAGTATGTGATGAGCGTTTACCGGCGAAGTGGCAAACATCTATGACAGTTTTTAAATATGTTCCCGAAGATGAATATCAACTATTCCCAAAATATAAAGTAACGTACCTGAAAGTTACGGCAACAATTACCGGGTATCAGCCTCTTGACCAGGAAATTCAGGGCAATATAGACTGGGACGGCGTTGATGTCAGCACTATCCCCGGGTTAACTGATTTGCTGAACTCCTATAATCCATGTCATGGCGCTCTTCTTCAGGTAGTTGTGGGACCGCATGACAGCGATAAAGTCTCTTTAAAAAATTATCCGTATTTTTTGGATTTTGAGCCTAAAAAACGCGAACTATATGAATTGGCTACTGATACAAAAGAGAAACAGTCACGTTCTATCGAATCTTTAAATATCACAAAATCCGCCGGCACAACACAATCAATGGAAATATTAGATATTGATATGGGCGGAGGCGGAGTTGGAGTATCAGGGTCATATGCCGGTACGGGCGGCGGTTTTAATTATACCGCTCCCAATGGTCAATGGGGTACCCGCAGAATCAATGCCGATGAAAGCCTGGCATCACGCTCATCAGATGTTGGCCAGGAAAAAAGGGAAACATTTTCATTCTCAACCCAAATTTCCCAAATGTATCATTTACTTGACAGTTATCATCTGGGGACCAACAGAGTTGTTTTTTTTATACAGCCAAGGCCCCATACACTGGAAGAACCATCGGGATTTGTCAGAGGTCCGAGGCCTGTTGACGGCATCCAGGAATTTTTTATGGTTGTGGCACAGCCCAAAGACCAGGCGGATTTTTGTATATCACTTAGACTGGATACAAGCCACCTGACAAAAACCCCTACATTGGAATACGAACGGAAAACTCTTACCTCAAGCTTGGTTTCCGCATCTATACCGACCCCAAAGCTTTCCGAAGATGACCTTATAGCAAACGGTTTCACTCCGGGCAATAAAGTCGCCCTTCACAGGGCTTGTGCATTCGGAAACTGCTGGGATGTTCATTATTTAAAATGGAGCACTTCAAAAACAGTCACCGAGACATTAGACGCACCTGAAGGATTTATTATCGAAAGCTTTGATGACATTAAAAATGAACACTCCAACGGTACAACGAACGTTTTTATTTCAGATGACGGAAGCTCCGCAACAATTACCGTGACCGCAAACGGTGTTGTTTATTCGAATACAGGTGAAGACGTGTGTTTAGACTGCCCTACCTGGGACGGCTGGAATTATGGTAATGCATACCGGCAAATCAGCTTAAACTTAAGGTCAACTGAAAGAACTATTCAAACCGGCGAAGAAGAAGTTTTGATGATTACTACAAGAGGACTGTGCTGCTGCTCTTCAAAACCTGAAAAAGTTCCTTCAGATGAATATGTAGTAGACTTCAAAGATATACCGAAAGATTTGAAAATCACAAATTATTTCGATGATATCATTGCCGCTAAAATTGAAGCAGCCGGCTTTAAGGTTTCATTTCCTAAAACCCATATGGATCCGACTGTGTGCAAACAATGCGATGAGAAGATAAGACAAATATCATTGCAGCGTGCCGACCCCAAATTCACAATAAGGCTTGCGAACGAACTGAGTAATTATATTAAAACAGAAACTATTAAAAGCCTTAACAATCCCACAACAAAGCTTAAGAAATTTGCTGATACTGAATTTTTTGCAAAACAGCTTGAACTTAAACTGCTTCAGGTCAATATGGGAAGAAAATTTTTATTTGAGTCTGCGCTGAAAGAAATTCCAAAAGAATCCATACCAAAACTTGAAAAATACTTCAGGAAGAAAAGCAAAGATATAACAAGAAAAGACATACTCTCACTTAGACCTGAAAATTTAACTAAATTAACCGGCATTGATTCGGAAAAAGCTCACAAATTGAAGCTTGGCATGATGGGAGTTAAATTTAATAAATCAAAAAACAAGAATCAAATTAAAGGCTCCAAAAAAAAATAATTTAAGTGAAAGTAAATTTTTTTTTCGGCCGGGATAAAATTCCTTTCGAACTGCGGGGCTGCAGAATTGCTGAAACTGAATCCATTCCATTCAGCGGAATAATCAGCCGGGGATTGTTAAATAAATTTATTGAGCAGAACCTGGATATTCAGATTTGGCAAAAATATGCACATTTATTATTTGAAAATGGAGATTATCCGGCCAGTCATGAATATAATATTTTAAAAAAGCTGGCACTGGAATGCGGAGTGCTTTCATTCGGACAATCTGCGCTTTCGGCACAAACTTATGTGAAAAATTACTGTAAAAGCATCAAAAAAACGGATTGCCGTATTGAGCTTTGGAATATTAAAGAAGGGCATACTTCAACTGTCTGGAAAGTGACTGTGAATTCTCCCGAAAGTGAAGATATTTTCATAGTGAATGTTTCCCGAGACCTCCAAGCAGGGATTGAGCTGAAGGAAACATCGGAAAAGCTTATGATTATAGCCGGCCGGTACCCGAACCTGAATCTTGCAAAAGTGCTGGATATATATACATTAACCAGGGATTTTCTGCCTTCAGGAGTAATTATCACAAAAAATGAATGTGTGGATAATTCATACGAAATACATTCCAGGAAAAACTTGAAATCCAAACAGGATGAGCTTATAATGGTGGAACAATTTCTTACACAAAGAAATAACCCCGCATTTATTACATCTGTTATAGGCAGAGTTTTTACTCAGTCTGAAAAGGAAAAAATAATCTGCCAGATAAATTATTTTTTGAAAATGGCAGCAGCTTGTTTACCAGCTGCACCCGGAGTTAATATTAATCACGGAGATATTGTCTGGAACGGGGAAAGAGCAATCGTTATAGCAATTTCATAATATAAATCGTGGCAAAATTACCTTTTAAAATATCTCAAAGCGGCAGCCAGGGTGAAATAAATACTGATGATGCATGCGAGCATATAAGGTTCAGCAACAGAGAAACTGCTTTAAGTCCTAGAAATTCAAGAACAGGAGATAAAGAAGCATGGGATTTAATTCAGCAATATTGTACAACCGAAACTTTATCAGCTCCTTTAAATAACAATGATTTTATTGCCCCGCCCGAGGAGGCAAAGCCGGTCGGAACCGGGGATTCGGCTGAATCCCAGGGCATTAATAAAATCCCGCCTGCAACAGAAGTTAAAAA
>F14TC_100010074_pt1 | contig 23101 bp, 20 predicted proteins | sample KannatnBrdUF14TC_FD_10806 | JGI IMG/M metagenome (IMG submission 10806)
ATTAACCCGCGACCTTGTTGACACGGATAAATTCAAAGATATTCTTCCGGTGGTTGGAATTAAAGACGCATCAAATGCTAAAACAGGTGATTTAATAGTGTGGAACGGTCATGTGATAATTTTTGAGTCGCTGGTGAAAATAAAGAGTGACCTTTATGCAATGGCATGGTGGGCAGGCACAAGGCAATCAGATAACGGCGATAATGTCCGTAATAATGTCTGCTACGGGAAATATAAGCTGAACGGTTATTATGTTGTAAGAAGACCGGTAAGGAAATAAATTCAAAAATCAAATATCAAAAATCAAAAAATTAAATGTTAGTATATAACTTTATCAAACTTTACCTTTACAAAATGATTAAAAATAATTAGTGAAAATTAGTGCAATTAGTGGCAAAGCCTTTTCATTGTAACAACTTCAATTTTTCGGTAACTTACACATTATCAACAGAATTTATTGCTTACAACAGGAGAAAATAGTTGAAAAAACGCTATTATATTGATAAAATTGCTGATTATGTTGGGCACGAAGTCATAATCAGGGGCTGGCTTTACAACATACGGACATCCGGAAAACTTATGTTTCCGCAGTTAAGAGACGGCACCGGAATTATTCAGGGAGTTGTTTCACAAAAAGATGTTTCTGAAAAGGTATGGGAAGATTTTAAAAAGCTAACACAGGAATCATCGATCATAGTTACAGGTGTCGTATCAAAACATCCTAAAAAAGATGAGTTTGAGCTGCAGGTCAAAGACCTGGAAATAGTTCAGGTAGCTGAGTCATATCCTATCACGCCCAAAGACCATGGAATAGAATTTCTTGCCGACCATAGGCACTTGTGGGTTCGCTCACCAAGACAAATAGCCATAATAAAGGTACGCGAAGAGATCATAAAAGCGTGCCGTGACTACATGTATGATAACGGCTTCATTCTATTTGATTCCCCGATATTTACTCCAAATGCTGCCGAAGGCACCACAACATTATTCAGCTCTGATTATTTTGACTTAGGCAAAGTTTACCTTGCGCAAACAGGTCAGCTTTATGCAGAAGCCGGAGCGATGGCATTCGGGAAAGTTTATGATTTCGGCCCTACATTCCGCGCAGAGAAGTCCAAAACCCGCAGACATTTAACTGAGTTCTGGATGATCGAGCCCGAAATGGCTTACTATGATATTTTTGATAACATGGATCTAATTGAGGATTTCATTGAATATATAGTTCAGCGTGTATTGAAGAACAGGTCAAAAGAGCTGGCCGCACTTGAACGCGATACATCGAAGCTGGAAGTAATTAAAAAACCGTTTCCGCGGGTTACTTATGATGAAGCTGTTGAAATTATCATCAAAAAAAATGTTCCTCTTATAAGGAAAAATGCTGATGGTACAGAAGAACAGATAAGGCCTTTCCCGTGGGGTGAAGATTTCGGCGCTCCCCATGAAGAAGCCGTTGTAGAAGATTATGATAAGCCGGTAATGGTCTACAATTGGCCAAGCGAAGCAAAAGCTTTTTATATGAAACGCGACCCGGATAATCCGAAAGTGGTAAGGGGAGTGGATGTCCTTGCACCTGAGGGTTACGGTGAAATAGTGGGCGGAAGCGAACGCGAAGATGATCTTGGGTTATTGACCACAAGAATTAAGGAACATAATCTCCCCATGGATGCGTTTGAATGGTATCTGGATTTAAGAAGATATGGCAGCGTGCCCCATGCAGGATTTGGAATGGGGATTGAAAGAGTTGTTTCATGGATTTGCAAGCTTGACCATTTAAGGGAAGCTATCCCGTTCCCCAGGCTGATGTACAGAAACAAACCATAAGATTTATGGAGACAATTATCATTGATGCATATAATTTGATGCATAAAGTTTCTGAGCTGAGGATATTGCTACAGCAGTCTCAGGATATATGTGTTGATACGATGGTTCAAAAGCTGCACAGTCATTATTTCGGCAGAAGCTCTAAAATTATAATTGTGTTTGACGGGTTCGGGAAGAATAAGCACGATCAGAATATTGAGGTGAAGTTTTCAAAAACAGGCACAGGACCTGATTACGGAAATGCAGACGGTCTGATCAAACATCTGATAGAGAAATCAAAAAACCCGAAGCTCATGAAAGTGATTTCTTCTGACAGGGACGTGACTTTTTTCGCAAAGGAATGCGGCAGCAGGATACAGACTGCGGAAAGCTTCTGGGGTGAGGTTAAGGAGAAACGTATCGAGAGGATGGAAGATCTGCGTGAGTCAAAAGAGAAACCCGAGATCGTTACAAAAGGTGAATTTGATTTTTTATTAAAAGAATTTAAGAAGAAATAATGCAGGTAATAGAAACACAGAAACTTTCAAAAGAGTACTCAACGAAATTTTCAAAGCAGAAGGTCAATGCATTAAATGACTTTACATTTAATGTAAGCCAGGGCGAGATATTCGGCCTGCTTGGTCCCAACGGGGCAGGGAAAACCACGCTCATAAAGATCCTGCTTGCGATCACATTTCCCACAAGCGGCAATGCAAAGATCTTTGGCACTGATGTAACTAACTATAAGGCAAAAACCAAGGTTGGCTACTTGCCTGAAAACCATAAATTCCCCAGTTATCTAACTGGCGGGCAGGTGTTAATGTATTACGGGCAGCTTTCCGGAATGAAGAACGATAATAAAATGACAAAACGCATTGACGAGATGCTTGGACTGATGAACCTTACACAATGGAAAAATACGAAGATCAAAAAATATTCCAAAGGGATGATGCAGAAGCTGGGTCTGGCACAGGCAATGTTAAGTGAGCCGGATCTGATATTTCTTGATGAGCCTACAGACGGAGTTGACCCGATTGGCAGGAAAGAAATCCGGGATATATTAACCGAAATAAAATCAAGAGGCAAAACGATCTTTCTGAACTCACACCTTCTATCTGAAGTTGAGATGATCTGCGACAGAGTTGCTATACTGAACAAAGGCGACCTGATCAAGGAAGGTAATGTTGATGACTTAACAAGGGCTGAAAATGTTTTTGTGATCAGCACGGTTGAAACACTTAACATGGAGCTTAAGCAGAAGATACTGGCAATAGATCAGAATGCCGGAGCAGGTGAAAATGAGATCCATACCGAAGCCGGTACAGATAAGCGGAACCAGATAATTGACCTTGTCAGAAAGAATAAGATAAGGATACATACTGTGAACCAGAAAACAAGCTCGCTTGAGGAGCTGTTTATCAATGTTATAAAGAAGGATAATACCAACTGATGATAACTATAATTAAGAATACATTCCGCGAGGCGCTTGCCAAAAAAATTTTTATCGGGTATTATATTTTCTATGCAATTGTAGTATTAATAATGATATTTGCAGTTAACCTTGATGCAGTTGACGGCATTGTATCATTTACCGATGTGCAGAAGGTCATTAAATCGGTTGAAACAGGGTTTTTATCCCTTTCGTTTAATCTGATTTTATTCTTTTCTCTTATTTCTGCTTCATCATTTGTTCCCTCAATGCTTGAGAAAGGGACGATCGATCTTCTGATCTCAAAACCTGTATCGAGGTTTACAATACTAATCTCAAAGTTTTTAGGTGCTGTTATTTTTGTTGGCTTAAGCATGGTTTTTTTGATCGGTTCCATTTGGCTGATACTGTCGCTTAAATCCGGTTACTGGAATTCTTCTTTTTTAATTGCAATACTTTCATTGACCACTGCGTTTGCAGTAATGTACAGCATAACAGTTGTGATCGGGCTCACAACACAAAGCTCGATAATCGCGATACTTGTGAACTTTTTTATGATCTTTGTTCTGTGCCCGGTACTTTCTATCAGGGAATCCCTGATCTTTACTTTTGTAAAAAATGATGCAGTGCAGTTCGTTTTCAATTTTTTGTATTATGTTTTCCCCAAGCCCGGAGAAATTAAAGATGTAACAAATGCACTGATCTCTGAAGAAAATATTGCATTCTGGAAGGGCACTGTGACTCAAAATGAAATTGGAATAACCCTTATTGAGCCATCATGGATGTCAGTTATCACTTCTGTAATATTCTGCGCCGCGCTAATGGCATACTCGGTATATTACTTTTCCAAGAAAGACTACTAAATAATAATGTCAAATGACGAATGTCAGATGTCAATCAAAAGCTTTAATTATTAGGAAAGCATTTCTTTTCTTAATAATTTGTAATTTGACATTTATAATTTGTAATTGTTCAAAGAAACTTGACCCGGATCCTCTTCAGCTGACAGTTAAGCAAAATCTAGCCCTGCTTCAGTCAGATCCCCAGTTTGTGATGTATTTTAACTTCAAGAAGATGCGCGATACAGGCTTTTGGGCAAAGTTCATATCAGATTCTTTATTCAACTCCGAAAGGAATTTCGGCAGCTTTCTAAGCCTGCTTAAAGATGCAACCGGTGCGAGTATATCTAACGGGATCGACGAGCTTTACTTTTCAAATTCATGGATCGGTGATAATGCTCTTGTTATCAAAGGTACTTTCGATAAAAAAAGAATAGATGATTATGTAAGCAGGGATACACTCTACACCAAAATAAATTATCCGGGCGGAATAACTGTATACAAACAAACAGAAACTAACTTTAATTTTTATTTTAAGGATGACTTTACGGTTTGCGCAAGCAATTACCTTAAGCTTATAGAAAATACATTCACGGTTAAAGATACCTCCCAGACCGGGTTATTAACAAATACAGAATTAATGAAGGAAATTGAGCTCATAAAGTACAAAGAAAACCTGTGGATGATCTCTGACCAGAAATTATTTATCCGCGGGATATTTGAGAATTTTACGGATATGAGCAAGCCCCAGCGAAAAAACAGGCTCCCTTCCGGCGAAAAAGACAGTATGAATGCACCAGATGATACAACCGGTCAGGATACGGGAGAGCTGTATAACATCTACAAAAAAATAAATGCTGTATCGTTTTCATTAAAAATGACAGATGACCTTGAGATAGTGATGCAGAACGAATGTGAGACAAATGAATCAGCCACCGAGCTCAAAAAACGCTTTGAAGCTGTAATTGCCCTTGCTAAGCTTTCATCATCGTTTGCAGGAAAAAAAACCGGGCCTGTGATTAAGCTTCTTGATAAGGTAGATGTTGACGTTTTTGATAAAACCGCCATGCTTGATGCAAAACTTAATGAAAAAGATGTAACCGATATCAGGCTTCAGAAATTATTTTAGCAACCTTAAATTTTACTTTTATGATTTCCGAAATACTTACCGCAGCTACAGTTGGCGTAAACGCCTTTATCGTAAAAACAGAAACCCATTTCTCAACTCAGGTTCCGTCTAAATTTATAATCGTTGGATTGCCGGATAAAGCAGTTTCAGAGGCATCAGAGCGGGTTGTTGCAGCCGTTAAAAATTCAGGTTATCACATCCCGATCAGAAGAATAACGATCAATCTTGCCCCTGCCGATGTAAGAAAAGAGGGCAGCGGGTTTGATCTTCCAATAGCACTTGGAGTTATCTGTGAGGCAGGACAGCTGAAGCCTGATATGCTGAAAGATTATATCTTTACAGGCGAGCTTTCTCTTGATGGAAAGATACGTCCTGTGAGAGGGATCCTGCCGATCGCAATTGAAGTAAAAAGGGCAGGTATTAAGGGACTGATCGTTCCTGAAGAAAATGCCAAAGAGGCAGCTATGGTTGAGGGTATTGATGTTCATCCTCTTGGCTCGCTTGTTGAAGTGGTGGATTTTCTGAACAGTGGCGGGGGACTGGAGCCTTTTAAAGTTGACCTGAAGGAAATATTTAATGTTGATGAGAAAAGTATAGTTGATTTTGCAGATGTAAAGGGCCAGCATGAAGTAAAGCGTGCTCTGGAAGTTGCGGCTGCAGGCGGACATAATATTATCATGGTTGGTCCGCCCGGTTCAGGCAAAACAATGCTTGCAAAGCGTATACCCACGGTTTTGCCGCCAATGACTTTTGATGAGGCGCTTGAAACGACAAAGATCCATTCGGTTGCGGGATTGCTGCCATCAAATACGGCGCTGGTTTCTATCAGACCTTACCGCTCGCCGCACCATACAATCTCAGATGTTGCCCTTGTCGGAGGCGGACCTTCAGCAAAACCGGGCGAGATATCCTTCGCACACCACGGAGTTTTGTTTTTAGATGAGCTGCCTGAATTCAAGAAGAACGTTCTCGAGGTAATGCGCCAGCCGATGGAAGACGGCAGGGTAACAATATCACGCTCAAAAATTACAGTCGATTACCCCTGTAATTTTATGCTTGCATCAGCAATGAATCCATGCCCCTGCGGGAATTTCGGCAATCCAAACCAGGAATGCACCTGCCAGCCCCAGCAGGTACAAAAGTACATGTCAAAAATATCAGGACCGCTTCTTGACAGGATTGATATACATATACAGGTACAGGCGGTGAAATATAAGGAGCTCTCTAGCAATACAGCTGGCGAACCCTCAGCTATGATCCGCAACCGCGTTGTGAAAGCAAGGGAGATACAGCTTAAGCGCTTTGAAAGCAAGAAAAATATATTCAGCAATGCCGATATGCAGTCAAAAGATATAAGGGAATTCTGTAAAATTGATTCTGCTTCGGAAGAGCTTATGAAAATGGCGATAACCAAGCTGGGACTTTCCGCCCGCGCATATGACAGGATATTAAAGGTCGCACGTACCATTGCAGATCTCGCCGGGGACGAAAATATTAACTCCTCGCATGTCAGTGAGGCGATCCAGTACCGCTCCCTGGATAGAACGATGTGGATGGGATAAAATTCAATTGAGAATTACGAATTAAGGATTAAGTCTCAGAACGGGTTGATTGAAAATTATGGACAAGGTAAATAGCAAAAGTGATGTCATCATCATCGGTGCCGGGGCGGCGGGACTTATGTGTGCAATTGGAGCCGGTAAACGCGGAAGAAAGTTACTCGTAATTGAGCGCGCTGAGAAGATCGGGAAGAAGATATTGATCTCAGGCGGGGGAAGATGTAACTTCACGAACTTATACACTAAACCCGAAAATTTCGTATCCGATAACCCTCATTTTTGCAAATCAGCATTAGCCAGATATTCTCCTCAGGATTTCATTAAGCTTGTTGAAAAGCACGGCATCGGATATCACGAAAAAAAACTCGGGCAGCTTTTTTGCGATGGTTCATCAAATGAAATTACGGGTATGCTGAAAGCTGAATGTGATGAATCAGGTGTTGAGATCCTGGTTAATTGCGAGATTTCAGAAGTAAGTAAAAATGAAAAATTCAGAGTAAAAACAAATCTTGGTGAATTTGAATCAGAATCACTTGTTATTGCATCTGGTGGTATTTCAATACCGCAAATGGGAGCAACAGATTTCGGATACAAAATTGCCAAACAATTCGGGCATAAACTTACAAAAATTGCCCCGGGGCTGATTCCGTTCACTTTAAAAGAAAAAGAATTCAGCGCATTAAGTGGTGTTTCAATTGATTCAGTTGTAACTGTGAACGGAATAAGCTTTTCAGAAAACTTTTTATTTACCCATAAAGGATTAAGCGGCCCGGCTATTTTACAGATTTCAAATTATTGGAATAACGGTGACAGGGTTAACATTGATCTGCTACCGGGTAAAAATATAGGTGATCTAATTTCTGAAACCTCAGCAGCCAAAACAGAGCTCAGCAATTTTCTTTCAATTCATATGCCGAAAAGAGCAGCGGAGCTTTGGTGTGAAAAATATTTTAAATCAAAACCTCTGAACAATCTTAAAGGAAAAGAAATTGAATTAATTTCACAAAAGCTTCATAGCTGGGAAATAATTCCATCCGGAACAGAAGGATTTGGTAAAGCAGAAGTGACGCGGGGCGGAATTGATACTTCCGGGCTTTCATCAAAAACAATGGAAAGCTCAAAAATTAAGGGATTATTTTTCATTGGTGAAGCGCTTGATGTTACGGGATGGCTGGGCGGGTATAACTTTCAATGGGCATGGGCATCAGGTTTTGCAGCGGGACAATATGTTTAAGCTTATTTTTTGTTATCGCTATCCATGTTCTTTGTGAACAGCCGGTAGAAATAGATAGAAAGCGCAAAAATAAATGCAAGCGGAACGAGGATCACAATATACGGGAATATATCAGATATCATGGTTATTAAGAATTTTTGAGTTCATATCTTCTGCCGGAAAACTTCCCTGGCTTTTTTAATCTGCTGATCACTCTTTCAGCTTCAGGCTTAGCGTAAGCTATTTCCTTGCTTGCAGTTGGATGATCTATCTCTGATAAAGCAAGCAGGGTATAATAAAACGGAAAGCGTCCCCATTTTCCTTTGCCGTCGCGGTATTTTTTTAATACCTCGAGCCTTTACCCAGATTTTTTGAGTAGCTGCAAAGCCCTCCGACTGACATATGCCTCAATAACCCACCGTGCAAGGTCCGCAGCAGTATGATCCGGCAGGTTTTCCCATATCTTCTGAACGTTTTATTCCTTCAAGAAGGTTTTTATCCGAACCGGTCTAGCTCAGGAATTTTTCCGTTTGTAATTTTTGAAAGTTGTCTAAGAACTCATGCTTGCCTCTTCAGCGATTATATGACGCATTGAAGCAGGCGAGGAAAGCTTTTCGCCGGTGAAAGTATAAGCCTTTGAGTTTAAATCCCTGTTGGTAACCCCAAAGCTTCTGTTATATGAATATTCCGTTCCAAACCTTGAAGTGATCCAATCAATTAAATCTGCACAGAGTTGAAGCTAACATAATCCATCGCAATAAGGCCTCAATAAGAGTAGTTGAAAAACTAGGTTTTATTTACGAAGGTATTTCAAAGAAATATCTTGAAATAAACAGAAACTGGGAAGATCATCACCACTATGCGCTGCTCAATAAAAAATCAGAACAAGTGTCCAGTTTCAGGGTTTTCAAACGTTATAAGAATAAAGATAATTATAAACTAAACTAAAAAACATGAAAGATTTTATATTTTTATTCAGAAGCCCTCAAATTGAAATGCAAAAGCTCTCACCTGACCAGATGCAGGAATTGATGGGAAAATGGAGCACATGGATCCAAAAACTTTCCGATGCTGAAAGATACAGATTTGGTGACCGGCTAAGCAGGGAAAATGCTAAAATTGTTTCAGATTTTGGAAATGTAATAACCGACGGGCCGTATATTGAATCAAAAGAAATTGTAGGGGGCTATATTATTGTTCAGGCTGAGACAATGGATGAAGCAGTGGAAATATCAAAAGAATGTCCCATTTATAACATTAAGGGCTCCGTTGAAGTAAGAACCAGTATAAATTAAGAATTTGTTAACCTGGCAGGATTTATTCCTGTCATTATTTCCCGAGTGTCCAACATTTCTGCCTTTATTCGTCATTATATTGTAAGCATTTTTTATAAACTAAATCTAATAAAACATCATGAAAGACTATCTTTTATTGTTCAGGGGCGGCGAAATGCAGGGCCTTTCAGAAGAAGAACGAAACAACCATCTTAAGAAATGGGGAGACTGGATCGGAGGACTTGCCAAAAACGGAACATTTGTGGCGGGTGAACCTCTTGGAAATGAATCAAGGGTTATAACAGGCAGAAAAATGACAATTACAGACGGACCCTATGCAGAATCAAAAGAGCTTGTGGGCGGGTATTTGATCATTAAGTCTGCTGACCTGAAAGGTGCAACGGATATTTCCAAAGGGTGCCCGATATATGAGGTTAACGGGACAACTGAAATAAGGGATATCCATCACATGGATTTCTAATCCTTTAAAGAATTGATTGAAGGAAGAACAGAAAGCTATGAAAAACTTGCGAGCCATCTTTTCCGTACAGAAGCGGGGAAGATGGTTTCTGTTCTTACACGCATATTCGGATTAACACACATTGAGATAGCAGAAGATATTGTTCAGGACACTTTCCTCAAAGCATTAAATGAGTGGAATTATAATAATATTCCCGAAAACCCCGGCGCATGGCTGTACAAAGTAGCAAAAAACAAAACAATTGATTATCTTCGTCATCAAAAATATGTTCAGGATTATGAATCAGATCTCAGCCATCTTCTTAAGTCAGAGTGGACTCTCTCATCATCAGTAAACAATATGTTCCTGGATAACGAGATCCGGGATAGTCAGCTCAGAATGATCTTTACCTCCTGTCATCCTTCACTGCCTCAGGAATCTCAAATTGCACTGACATTAAAAACCCTTTGCGGATTCAGCATTAAAGAAATATCAAGGGCACTGCTTACCACTGAAGCAAATGTAAATAAAAGACTGTTCAGGGCAAAGCAAAAAATCAGGGAAGAACATTTTAAGTTTGAGATCCCGATGGGTGATAACCTTGCAGACAGACTGGATTCTGTGTATAAGGTAATTTACCTTATTTTTAATGAAGGATACAGTTGTACGGAATCCGAGAAAATAATCCGGAAAGATCTCTGTGCAGAAGCTTTGCGATTGTGCCAGCTTCTCAGTGAACATCAGGTCGGCAACAGGCCAAAAACATATGCTTTGATGGCGCTAATGTGTTTCCACGCCTCTAGGCTTGATGCCCGGATCGATGACAAGGGTTTAATAATCTTGTTAAAGGAACAGGATAGAACCCTGTGGAATAAGGCGCTGATAGCGAAAGGATTTGAATATGCATCAATTGCCTCCAGCGGGAGTAAACTAAGTGAATTTCATCTTGAAGCGGGGATTGCTGCCTATCATTCTTCTGCCAGGTCCTTTGAAGAAACAGACTGGGAAAATATAATGAAGCTTTATAATTTACTTGAAAAGATAAACCCTTCTCCCATTACCTTATTAAATAAAGCAATTGTACTTTCACAGCTAAAAACCCCAAAAGAAGCCCTTGATGAACTGCTGAAGATCAGAGAACTTGACAAATATTATTTATATCATTCAACAATCGCGTTATTTTACAGAGATTTAAAAATGACTGAAAAAGCCTTAAATCACCTGGAAACTGCTTTAAGTTTAACTTCATCAAAAGCCGAAATAACTTTAATTAAAAAAAGGATAAGTGAGTTAAAGGCTAGTTGACGCTGTGAATTCTGAAAGGCTCAAGGGCTTGTTCTGATGATTTTGTATTGCTGAAAAATGATAATATCCTTTGCAGAACTTCATCAAGTATAGCGTCAGGGCATGAAGCACCGCTAGTTAAAATTATCTCCGTTGGAACAGGGTCTTTCCTGATAAGCCAGTTTTCTGAAGTCTTTTCGGTATGAGTGTGTATATCAAAATGGCTGATAATGCTGTCTGAGATAATTTTCTCTGCACCCGAAATAAAATATACAGGCAGTTTTTCTTCACACAGCTCAACGATGTGCGATGTATTTGAGCTGTTATAGCCTCCTACAACTATTGCAAAATCTGCATTACTATTAAGAAGCCCAACTGTAGCCTGCTGATTATCATATGTCGCATAGCATAGTGTATCGCTTGTATCTGCGTAGTGGTCTTTTAGGTTAACTTTGCCGTATCTTTCTTCCATAGTTTTCCTGATCAAATCCGCAATCGTCTGGGTTTCAGTTGCAAGCATTGTGGTCTGGTTGACCACTCCTACTCTCTGCAGGTCCATTGATGCATCAAATCCAACAGAATATTTTCCCTCGAACAGTTCATAAAATTTTTCTTGTGCTATTTTCCCCGAAATTATATCACAAAGCATCCGGGTCTCTTCAATATTCCTAACAATAACAGTAGGTGAATTTTGTTTTGAATGTGAGAATGTAGCTATCGTTTCTTCGTGGTCATATTTACCGTGTACAATGATAGTGTAACTCTTTTTCCCCAAAGCCTCGGCCTTGTTCCATACTTTTTCAACAAAGGGGCATGTTGTATCATACTGATACGGATTTATGCCGCGCTTTTTTAACATCTGCTGAATTTCAACCGTTGTTCCGAATGCGGGAACAATTACTACATCATCTGCTTTCAATTCATCCCAGTCTATTAGCTGTCTCCCATCATGTTCTCTTAAAAACTTTACCCCCCGAGAGCGCAGATCCTCATTTACTTTAGGATTATGTATCATTTCGCTAAGCAAAAAAACCTTTCTCTTCCCGTTTGATTCCAGTGTTTTGTAAGCGATCTCGATCGCATTTTCAACGCCGTAACAAAAGCCAAAGTGCCTGGCAATTAAAAACTTAACAGACCCGAAATCAAGCACTGAAGGTGTATAATCCTTCTTCCTTGGATCTGTAATTTTTCTCGCCTCCTTGACAATAGAAATTACAGGACTGCGGTAATATATTGGAATATCAAATTTCTTCATTTTATCATCGGCATCTTTATTCCGAATTTTTTCTGATTCTTAATTGCTTCCTCATACCCGGCATCCGCGTGACGTACTATCCCCGTAGCCGGATCATAATTCAGCACGCGGATTAATTTTTCTTCAGCTTCTTTGGTCCCGTCAGCAACAATAACCATGCCTGCATGAATTGAAAGACCTATTCCCACACCTCCCCCTTGATGCAGTGATACCCAGCTTGCCCCTCCAACTGCATTCAGTGCAAAATTCAAAACCGGCCAGTCGGCAATTGCATCACTCCCGTCCATCATTTTCTCAGTCTCCCGGTTTGGCGATGCCACGCTGCCGCAGTCAAGGTGGTCTCGGCCTATAACAATCGGTGCCTTCACTTTCCCATCTCTGACAAGGTCATTAAATACTTTTCCCATTTTTGCCCGTTCGCCGTAACCAAGCCAGCATATCCTTGCAGGCAGTCCCTGGAAATGAACCTTCTTTTGAGCGTGCTCTATCCATCTTGCAAGAGCATTATTTTCAGGAAATGTTTTCAGTACATATTCATCTGTGGTGTAAATATCTTCGGGATCACCTGAAAGGGCTGCCCACCTGAACGGGCCTTTTCCGTCGCAGAACAATGGGCGTATGTACTCCGGCACAAAACCGGGAATTTCAAAAGCAGATTTGAAGCAGTTATTATAAGCTTCTCCGCGGATATTATTACCGTAATCAAATACAATTGAGCCTCTGTTCATGAATTCAAACATTGCCTTGCAGTGTATAACAACTGTTTTTCGCGAGAGCTCGATATATTTATCCGGATTTGATTTCCGCAGCTCAAATGCCTTCTCTAAATCCATTCCCATAGGAACATATCCGTTTAACATGTCATGAGCGGATGTTTGATCAGTAACTACATCGGGAATTATATTGCGATTCAAAAGCTCAGGCAGAACTTCACCCGCATTTCCAACAAGTCCAACTGATTTAGCTTCTTTGTTCTGTTTTGCTTCAAGCACTATTTTTAATGCATTATCTAAATCATGAGTCAGAATATCACAATAACCTGTATCGATGCGTTTCTGAATCCTTGACCTGTCAACATCAATCCCAAGAAAGGCTGCCCCGTTCATTGTGCCAGCAAGAGGCTGTGCCCCTCCCATTCCCCCGAGTCCTGAAGTTAAAACGAATTTTCCACTGAGGCTGCCGCCAAAATGTTTGTCGGCACATGAAGCGAATGTTTCATAAGTACCCTGCAATATCCCCTGAGAGCCGATATATATCCATGAGCCTGCAGTCATTTGCCCGTACATTGTTAATCCTAATGCATCAAGCCTGCGGAACTCATCCCAGGTTGCCCATGCAGGTACAAGCTGTGCATTTGAAATTATTACCCTTGGAGCATTTGTATGAGTTTTAAAAGCAGCAACCGGTTTTCCTGACTGAACCAGAAGAGTTTCATCATTTTCCAAGTTCTTTAATGATTCAATAATTTTATCGTAGCATTCCCAATTCCTCGCGGCTTTGCCGCCACCCCCGTAAACGATCAGGTCATCTGGACGTTCAGCAACATCCGGGTCTAAGTTATTCATTAACATGCGCATAGCGGCTTCCGAGATCCAGTTTTTACAGGATAGTTTAGTGCCGGTAGGCGCTTTTATTGTTCTTTTTGCCATAATGTTAGGTTGAATAACAAAGATAAGGGTTTTCCTTTTTGATTAACAGGAATAAAAAGTGATAGGTTTACTTTATTTTCGGCAAGTCCAAAGATGTATCTATTTTTTCCTGCTCTCGCCAGATTGCCTGGCAAGGGAATTTGTTCTCATAAAGTGCGCGGCTCATCATCACTGAATCTACGCCGAATTCCTCAAGCTCCTGCATCTTTTTCAGGTCTGAGTATGAAGATATTCCTCCGGCTGCCGTAACTTTAAGCCCGGTTTCTATAGCGATCTTTTTTATTGATTCAAAGTCAGGGCCTTTTAAAAGACCCACGCGTGAAACATCCTGGTAAATTATTCTTTCAACACCAAGGGATTTCATTCCGAGTGCAAAATCAATTCCGTTTATTTGAGTAACGGTACTCCATCCGTCCTTAACGAGAAAGCCTTCTCTTACATCAACGCTGATGGCAATTTTATTTTTACCGAAATCATTTATAAGGCGCTTTATTAAATTAATATTATCAACAGCAGAGGTCCCGATGACAATCCTGTAGACACCAAGCTCATTTATCAGCTGTTCTGCGATTTCATATGACCTGATGCCGCCTCCAAGCTGAATAGGTACTCCAACTGATTCAGTTATCTCCTTAATAAGCTCATAGTTTTTTCTTTTCCCCGAGGATGCACCATCAAGATCTGTGATATGAATAACTTTTGCATTCTCTTTCCTGAACAAAAGGGCCATCGTGAGCGGACTATCGGAATAATACATAGTTTTACCTTCAAGTCCTTCGACCATTCTTACAGATTCACCATTTTTAATATCAATTACAGGTATAACCAGCATATTAATTTATTTTTTTTTTGAATTGATAATCTTGTAAACTTTATAAAATCTTGGAGTTCTGTCCGAAATTCCGAGGCTTGGGAATTTTTTGATCATTTCAAGCTTAAACTTAAAATCATTAAATACAGTTAATTCATTCACCTCTGAGGTATCTCTTTCAACTAAATAATCAGCCTCTACAAATTTCAGCAAGTTGTGAGTAAACATTCTCTCCTCAACCGCTGTAGCCATTATTTCCCTGTTCAAATGCAAATCCCGATTAATAAGTGCAGCTGCATCGATTATATACCTTCCGGAATAATATCCTATTGCGCCAACATCATTGGCCAATACCTTTGAACTATCCGGCGTATTTTTATAAAGCCAGCTGCCAATCGGAATAAAGCATTCATTAACTCCTGTTATGAAATCATCTGTACTTGGTTTTACAAATTTATAGAATATAAATTGAGAAAATAATAAAGTAAATATAAAAATTGCTGAAGAAATTACCAATTGTTTTCTGTTAAATCCCTCAATGAATTTTAAGCCTGTTAAAATAAATAACGGAGAGATAATTAAGAGATAACGTGAGATTATATCCGCATCTGTAACCGTATACAGGACTATTAATCCTGTAATCCATAATATCAACGGCAAGGTGTTTTGAAAATCTTTCTTTTTTATTACAGTAAATATAAAAAAGACACTTAAAACCATTTCAATAAGGCTTGCCCCGGCAAGTGTTTTGAGTATTTCCCTAAGCTGAATAAGAATAACAGTAAGGTTAAACGTTAAAGTTGATTTCCCAAGTGCTGTATTCGGCAGAATTGTTCCGAAAGCCTGCTTTGCATAAATTAAAAAAGGAACCAAAGTTATCGAAAATAAAAAAATATATTTAATAACATGATATAAATTAAAATTCCGTTCTTTTATTTGAATGTTTAATATTAGGGGAAGTAAAATTAAAAACAGTACAAATGACTCAGGCCTTACAAGGCACATTGCACCCAAAACAAAAAACATCAGCCCGAAATTCTTACTATAAAATAAAATAAATACGCATAGTACAAGAAAGACCGCAAAGCTCGTTTCCATCCCAGTAAAAGCCCATCGGATAAACCACGCATTAAGTATAAATACAGAAACTGCAACATATCTTAAAAAATCATTTGTTTTAAAGAAGAACCTTGTAAGCTGAAAAAAAAGAAATATCGAAAAAGCTGCAAAAAATAAATCAAGAATTTTTGTGTACCAAAATGCGTTAATTCCTGCAAAATAAGGAACAGTCAGTATAAAAACCCATAAAGGGCTGGTTATGCCATAGCTGGGCTCACCTGCATTAAATGAAAAACCATTTCCAGATGCAATATTCCTGGCATACTGCATATAAATGAACGTATCATCTGGAGCATATTCAGTTTTTTGAAAAATATCTGAAAAGAAAATTATAGTTGATAGCAGAATAATATATAAAATATATCTAGTCAATATTGTTTCTACAAATGTGTTTTGAATAATTAATGATAATAAAAAAATTATTGTTTCCGATAAACAACAATTGTATGATATTCAATATATGGAACATAATTCATTGCTATTAGACTTTCAAGTCCGCCTAGGTGTGCATTATTAGAACTATCGTAAGCGATGATATCAGGAACTTTGCTGATAATAAGGTCTTCATAGTCTTTTTTTGATGCAATTCCGTATTTTTTTTTGTCTTTTTCACCTACAAATTCGTCAATAAAGGCTGATCCGTAATATTGTTTCATCAAGGGGATCTTTTTTGAAAAAATAGAATAGCCTTCCCAGCTGGAAAGAATTTTGTCTCCCGGCATCAAATTTATTCTTTCCTCCAGATAATACAATTGCATCGGGCTTAAATTCAAATTTCTCTTCTCAAATATATGTTTAAAATGTTCAATACTGAATGGGGACAGCAAAATATACAATGATATCAAGATGACCGATAGCTTCTTTCTGTTCAAGAATTTGAACCTGGGTAATACATTTACTTCAAATTTATCAAACCTTAAAAAAGATAACAGAATTAACAATGGGATTACAGAACTGACATATTCCATTAACATTCTTGAAAAAAAGTGTATAAGTATAAATCCTGCAATATTGGCCAGTAAAAATTTTTCAAAACTAGAATATTTAAAACCAGAGACAACAATAATAAACAAAAGAATTAAGTTTTGTGGTAATAAAAACGCACAGGCAAATTTTAACAGGCTAACACTGAATGAAGCATCGATATTTTTTTTTGTTATAAAATTTATATCAAAAATGTTAAAATAAACTTCATCTAAATTTTTTCCAAAGATCATCAAAAAAATCAATACGGGCAAAATTATGGAACATGTTACAGCTGCAAAATAAAATATTCGTTTAATTCTGATTAAATCCGAAAGAAATACTAAGAATATTAATAAATTTATTAAGAAGATTATTTTAACAAATATAAGAAGAGAAAATATAATTCCTGCCAAAAAAACGAAAAGTGTTTTGTAATCACCCTTTAAATTATCATAGCAATAAATTGCACCACTTAACAGAAAAATTGAAATTGAGTAAATTTTTATCAAAATTACCCAATCAAGCATAAAACAGTTGGAGAAAAATAAAACTGTAAATAAAAATACCTTTTTTTCCTTGGAGTATTTTATACTCAACTTGCGTAAGAAGAAGTATGAAGCAAACAAAAATAAGGCTGACAATAATCGGCCTAAAAAAAGGCTTTTGATACCATAATCCGAAATTGGAGCAAATATGAATATGCTTAAAGGCATTTGATGAAAAAGGAAATCAACATATGGCAGGCTGCCATTTAAAATTTCCTGACCGGAAGCAAGATAGTATGCTTCGTCATAATTAACCGGCCTTATAACGCATATAAACAGTAAGAATAAACAGACTAAAACGTAAATTAACTTTGAGAAATCATGCCTGGTCATTAAAACAATATTACAAAGAAAAATAAAAAGAAAAAGGGGTATTCTATTTAGGGTATCCCTTAAAGAAAACTAAAAAAGTACTTTTATATTACTTTCTAACTACCGCAACTTTACCGGTACAAACTTTGCTTGCATCTTTATTATATCCAGCAATAATATAAATCCCGCTTGAAACGAGGTTGCCGTTCAAGTCTCTTCCGTCCCATTCTGCAATTCTTCCTCCGGGTGACTCTATCTCAGCAATAAGTGTACCACTGATTGAAAGAATTTTAACTGTTGACTCTGCAACTAGGCCGTCAATTTTAAGTTTTACATCATTAGGAATTATAAAGGGGTTCGGCCCTGTTGATATCTTGTCACAGTTTTCAAGCGGCTGAACAGCAATGGTTTTGAAAGATGCCAGACCCTTTTCTGTTCCAAAGTAGGCGACACCTGACTTTGGAGAAACAACAACACTTAAAATTTTATTATCTGGCAGCGGGGAATTGGCTGAAGTATATCTTGCAATTAGCGTGGAGCCGTCTGGGGAAACATAGAGGAGCCCGTTTGAAAATGTTCCAATCCATTTATTATTTAATGCATCAACGGCTATAAATTGAACGTTCTCCGTCAAAGGTGTACTGATTCCATTTTCAATGATTCTCATTTTTTCGATAAACGGTACCGTGCCAGGATTATTTATCACCTGTGAAGGATCTCTTATAATAGCTATACCGTTATCTGTACCTATCCATACTTCTCCGTTCTTATCAACAACAACATGATAAACTGTGTGAATATCTGCTCCAAGCAAAGCGGCAGCTATAATTAATCCGCTTGGGCTTGTATTTTCATTGAAGTAAACAACCCCTCTCTCTTGTCCGGATAGATCTGAAGGGAATGACATCCATTTAGTATTATAATTATCAATTGCCATATAGATCATCGTGGTGGCTGACTGGTTTGAGGGAACAGGATATGCAAGGCATGGTTGGGGAATAAATCTTACAATAGGAACGGTTGATGCCCTGTTGATAACCCAAAGATTCCCGCCATTGTCTTCACCAATTCCTTCAGCAAGAGTAAAATTTCCGCTGAGTGGCTGAAGACATGAGTTTTGATTATTATATAACGTAAGACTATCTCCCAATATATTCAAGAGTCCTGAACCATATCCGCCTGCCCAAACGTTTGATGAGTATTTTGATGCATAAATATGTCTGAAGTCATTGCCAATCATCCAAGGATATTCGTCGGTTGTATAATTCTTCCATGAAGAAAGATTAAATTTGTAAACTCCGGCATTCAATCCACCAGAAACTGACCAAATGTTACCGGTTATATCTGTTGCAAGATCCTGAAAAACATTAGATCCTGGACCATTTGGATATACATAATTATTGGAATTATTCCTGAATACATCTACACCCTTATTAACAGATCCTAACAATAAATCACTATTATTTACTTTTAATGCATTTACTTCGATTCCGCTCAATACAAGCTGTGCATTATTAATATTATTCTGGTTAACTTTGTAAACTTTAAAATTACCTTTGTAGGCGTGGTTATCGTAATTAGTATATGTTGAAAAATATAATACGCCGTTTTCAGAACCCAATCTGTATACGGGATCTTCAATTGGCACTCCGTTATATAGCGGGGCATATGTTGTTAATGATCCGTTTTGATAACTCACTAGCCCGCTATCACTGCCAATTATCACTCTTGCACCAAAATAGGATACACAGTTGCTCAAGTTCTTGATCAAAACTGAATTCGTCTCCTTAAATGTGCGCCAGGTGGAAGCTATCGGAAGGCTGTAATTGATATTTGCATATGCTATTCCGTTTGAAGTAGCTGCCCAGATAGTATCATTTATAACCATTACCTGATTCACTGCGGCAGGAACATCTAGATTCCCAAGAGTTCTGTATGGCTGGTCAACAAACTGGAACTGAGGAATGCTGAATTTTACAATGCAGAATTCAGTTCCGAAAAACATATAATTATTATACTGATAAAAGGTATTGATTCTTTTTGCCGTCTCTGTTGAAGATCTTATATCAGTTATCTGCCTCCAGGTATTATCGGCTGTATTCAGAACGCTTATTGAGCCGTCAAAAGCCCCTACCCAAACATTACCATCCGTACTGAATGTAATTGCAGTAAGCTCATTTGAGAGAAGTCCATCAAGTGAGGTGTATTTGGAAGCAACAGATAAATTATTTGGATTGAAACTGAACAATCCTCCTGATGTTGCCCCCCAAACAAGATTATTCCCATCTGTAATCCCTCTAACATCTCTGAATGAAGTGTAAATATTCCACCCGTTATTTGAATTCTGAGAAAATCCGCAACTTACCGATAATGCAAAAAATATTATACAGATGATTTTCTTTATCATTTAAAAATAGTTTAAATTTAATTCAAAACGGTAGCGGAATGATCTATATTGATGTGATAGGTTTAGTTTATAAAATGTGTGTTAAAGAAGTTCATTTAATGCCTGTTCAAGCTCCGATTTTGTGTGGGTATCGCTTTGTGAAGCTGCTACATAAATCCCTTTCTCATAAACTTTCCTGGCCAGAGACTCCTCACCAAGCGATTCATAGACCTTTCCAAGCTGGTAATATGTTGCACTGTAATTTGGATCTAATGTCCTAAGTTCTTCAAATGTGTCTCTAGCCTCCTCAGGGTTATTTAGCGCCATATATTCCAGACCTAGTGCATACCTTGAAAATGTATCCTCAGGATCTGTTTTCAGCATTTCCTTCAGGCTTTCAATTCTTGAATTACCCATTTAAGATAATTAAGCAACTTATATTAAAATTAAAAATAATAAAAGTGAGAAAGTGTTCAAATTCTTGTTAAAAAATGAGTATTAACTATCTGTTAAATAGGGATTTTCTCTAAATCTAAAGCTATATCTACATCATTTTGAGTAACTCCCCCTGCGCTATGTGTAGAAAAAGAAACCACAACTTCCTTAAACTTCATGATCACATAATCCGGGTGGTGATTTCGTTTCTGGCAAAATCCGCCGATTGCAGTTACAAAACCCATTGTTGCAGGGTAATTTTGAGTCATAAAGCTTTTTTTAATTGACCCTTCCTCATAACGCCAGCCCGGGAGCCCTTTCAAAGCCTCATGGATTTGTACTTCACTTAATTTTTCCATTATAGCAAATCAAAAAATTAGATCAACGCTATTTGATCAATGCCATTTTCATGGTTGCAGAAAACTCCCCGCTCCTGATGGAATAGAAATATATGCCGCTTGATAATCCGCCGTTAACAGATGATGCATCAAATGCCACATTATATCTGCCTGCATCTTTTTCTTCATTTACAAGTGTAGTTACTTCCCTTCCAAAAATATCAAAAACCTTTACTGTAACCAAGTTCTTTGTTGGAATCTGGTAATTGATAATTGTAACCGGGTTAAACGGATTAGGATAATTTTGTTCTATCACGAAAGCACCGGGTATTTGATTAGTTACCGGTTGTATACCAACGATTTGCGAATACTTAATTGTAGCATAATCCCTGTTTGTTGCACTTCCCCAGCTATCTCCAGTCACAAACACATTTCCTGAGGCATCAAGAGCAATCGAACGGGCACAATCCATATTATTTCCGGCCGGTCCGTTATACCTCTCTGCCCACTGCTGAACACCTGATGAATTGTATTTAATCGTGGCATAGTCATAGTCTGTACCTTCTCCCTGACTCTCTCCGGTTACATACACATTCCCTGAGCCGTCTACCGAAAGTGAAGAAGCTTTATCAAGATCATTTCCGGATCCATTGTATCTTGAAGCCCACTTCTGAACACCTGATGAATTGTATTTAACCGTTGCATAGTCATACTTTGTACCTTCTCCCTGACTCTCTCCGGTTACGTACACATTCCCTGAGCCGTCTACCGAAAGTGAAGTGGCATAATCGCTGCTATCTCCCGGTCCATTGTATCTTGAGGTCCACTGCTGAACCCCTTCTGAATTATATTTAATAGTGGCATAATCTGAGGCTTCTCCATAGCTATCACCTGTTACATACACATTTCCGGCTCCGTCAAGAACAAGTGAATTTGCGGCATCGTAATTATTTCCAGGTCCGTTATATCTTGAGACCCACTGCTGAATTCCTGAGGAATTGTATTTAACCGTTGCATAATCATTATTCGTTCCGCTTCCCCAGCTTACTCCGGTTACATAAACATTTCCTGCGCCGTCTACTGCTAGTGAACTGGCTTCATCATAATTATTCCCCGGCCCGTTATATCTTGCAATCCAAAGTTCAAGGCCGGATGAATTGTATTTTATTGTGGTATAGTCACCATCCGTCCCGTTTCCGGTGCTCACTCCTGTTACATACACGTTTCCCAGGATATCAAGCGCTATTGAATATGCATAGTCGCTGTTATTGCCGGGTCCGTTATATCTTGCAATCCACTGCTGCACTCCTGAAGAGGTGTATTTAATTGTAGCGAAATCATAACCTGTGCCGCTTGCCCAGCTATATCCTGTTACATACACATTTCCGGAAACATCAAGCACTATAGAAGTGGCGCCATCAGTTCCATTATCATATCCGTTATATCTGGCAACCCACAGCTGAACATTTTCGGAATTATATTTGATAGTTGCAAAATCACTGTTCGTTCCGCTTCCATAGCTCCATCCTGTAACATACACATTCCCCGAACCGTCAAGCACAACTGAAGAAGCACCATCAACAGCATTTTCCGGTCCGTTATATCTTTGTACCCATTCCTGCTCAACCTGGCTTAGGCATTTATCAAAGTTCAATAAACAAACCGCAATTAAAATTATGTAAATTATTTGTCTCATAAAATTAGGACTCTCTTTCTGATCCCCCGCATAAAGAGAGGCAAAATGAATTATTTCAGTAAAACCATTTTTTTAGTATCAATAAAGCTTCCCGATTTAATCTGATAAAAATACACTCCACTCGAAAGATATGCGCCGTCAAAACTCACATTATAGCTGCCTGCATCCTTTACTTCATTTACAAGTGTTATCACTTCCCTTCCAAGAATATCAAAAACCTTTACTGTCACCAAATTCTTTGTTGGAATCTCGTAACTGATAATTGTGACCGGGTTAAAGGGATTTGGGAAGTTCTGGCTGAGAGAAAAACTGTAAGGTGCCTCATTCCCTTCTGCATTGTCTGCTGCAGGTACAAATACAACAGGCATATCAATATATGATTTACTGCTTAAGTAAACATAATTATATCCGTTATTCAGCGAAGGCAGCACAAAAGGATTGGTTCCAAAAAATAATTTATCATCAGGTGCAGTATCAAGATTGGTTATTAAAATCCTTATTTTATCCCCTTTTTTAAAAATATGTGCATGAGCCTGCCCCTGAAACAAAGCAGTCTTTCTGGTGTTTGAATTGTAATTCCTGTCTGTATAATTTATTCTGTT
>F14TC_100198727_pt1 | contig 22053 bp, 14 predicted proteins | sample KannatnBrdUF14TC_FD_10806 | JGI IMG/M metagenome (IMG submission 10806)
GTTTTACTTAAAAAATTAAGTGATTCAGCAAGTGCAATAGCTCCCGCTATATTAGGAGTTCCGCCCTGGTGTCTGTCGGGTGAATTTGCATAGATGTAGTCATCCTCGCTGACAAATAAAACAGTTCCACCTCCGGGAACATAGGGTGCGGCCTTATCCAGAATTTCCCTTGGTCCAAATAAAAATGCTGAGCCGAATGGAGCGTATGCTTTATGACCGGCAGCCGCAAGGAAATCAATGTGTTCAGGGTCATTATTGGGTTTAACATCAATTTTTTTATGAGCAAGCAGCTGAGCCCCATCAACCAGGATCTTTGCACCATGCTGGTGTGCAAGCTTGGCAATTGAATGGATATCAACTAAAGACCCTGTCACATTCGAGGCTCCCGTCACTGCAACTAATTTTACCTTATTTTCCTTTAACTTTTTCTCAAGATCTTTCATATCTATTGTTCCATCTGGGTTAACACCGAAATGGACCACCACGCCCCTATGCCTGTGCGGCAGATCGTTTGAATGATGTTCCATTAGCGAAACAAGTGTTATTCCATCGGTATCATGCATAAAACATGCAGCCATATCAAGAGCAGTTGTGGTGTTTGATGTGAGGATTATTGCGTTATCATTATTATCGGCATTCAGGAAATTAAATATTGTTTCATAAACCCTGTCAAAAAGCTCCGTTGAAATAATTGAAAGGTAATGTCTGCCCCGGTGAACATTGGAATAGTAATTTTTGATGAAATCGATATATTTATTTAAAACTGTACTGCAGGGGTGTGTTGAGGCGCCATGATCTAAATATATGAGTTTTCTCTCCTTATCAGAACCGTAAACATTAAAACATTTCTGAGTAATTGGAAACTCTTTGCGTATTAAATCAATATCGAACATTATCGTAAAATTAACTATTAACAAATACTATTGCAATGAAATAGGTTATAAAGATATAATTACAATATATTAACTGGTTGTTAATTAAAATTGACTACAGTAAAAGTCAATTAATAATTATATTTATTCATGGGAAAAAACCTGCAAATTGGCGCCATTATACTTTTGCTGGCAATTAATGTATTTTCTGTTGAATACTGGATCAGGGTACCTTCCCCTACAACAAGGTGGCTGACAAAATGCTTTCTTGTAGATACTGTTTACGGCTGGGCAGCGGGGGATTCAGGGACAATTATCAGTACATCAAATGGAGGGGTAAACTGGCAGGTACAGAATTCCGGAATAAATAATTTCCCGATTGACGATATTTTTTTTATTAACCGCCGGCTTGGATGGGCTGTTGCTAACGATTATTCATTTACCGGTACTCTGATTTTGAAGACCACAAACGGCGGTTTGAACTGGTCAAATTCCCGGTTTCAGGATACGGCGAATATCCTGAATACTGTTTATTTTATTGACTCTCTGACAGGTTTCATGAGCGGATTCAGCGGTAAAATAGTAAAAACAACAAATGCAGGGGTTAACTGGTTTGAATGCAGGATAGATACATCATATTGCCCTGCCATTTATCTGTTCCCTAAATTTAAATTTAATTTTTTAAATGCTCAGACAGGTTTTGCCTGCGGTGGTCATATTGACATACAGGGAATAATATGGAAAACAAATGACGGCGGACAAAACTGGTTTACATACTGTGTTTCGCCTGAACCCCAGCGGGATATAAAAGCAATTAACACCACTAAAGTCATAGCAACCGGCGGAGATAACGAATACGGTGCGATTACAGCCCAAAGCTACAACTCAGGCAATTTGTGGCTCTATGATACAACCGGGCTTTTTGGAATTGGCCAATCTCTCGCTTTCAGAACGCCTGCAGAACTTTGGATTCCTCTTGGTTTTTCACAGGCTTGGGGATTGAATCTTGATTCAGGAAGTGTGCATTCAACATGGAATTCAATTCCTGCTCCTGATACTACATCAGTCTACACTGCTCAGTTTGCATCTTCAACTTATGGCTGGGCTTTCGGTTCAAACGGGGCGATAATGAAATACAATATACAGGTTATTGGCATTACCGGAAACCAAAATAATGTTCCTGAAGAAGCAGCGCTTTATCAAAATTTTCCCAATCCCTTCAATCCTTCAACAACAATATATTTTAAGATAAGAAGAGATTCATTTGTTAAAGTAAGTATTTATAATTCACTTGGTGAGCTTGTTGAAGTTTTAATGAACAATTATCAAACTGCAGGCAATCATAAAATCATTTGGGACGGTAATGGATTTGCAAGCGGTTTGTATTTTTGTATATTAGATGCGGGAAGTATTAAAATAAGTAAAAAGATGGTTCTGGTTAAATGAAGTTTCGTTATGCACAATTTTAAAAAGATTCTATACACACTTATTATATTCATTGCCATTTTTGGCTCTTATTTGAATTCTCAGGAATACTGGAGGAGGATCGCATCACCAACAACTAAATGGCTTACCAAGTGTTCACTTGTTGATACTGTTTTCGGCTGGGCTGCAGGCGATTCAGGAGTAATAATCCATACATCGACCAGCGGCAACTCATGGGTGCTTCAAAACACAGGTATAACATCATTTCCAATAAGTGATATATGTTTTATTAACAAAAGACTTGGCTGGGCAGTTGCAAATGACTTTTTATTTACCGGTACTGTGATTCTTAAAACAACAAACGGGGGCGCCAACTGGACAAGCTCAAGATTTCCAGACACATCTATTGTATTCAATACAATTTCTTTTCTCGATTCGCTTACAGGATTTATGGGAGGGGTTTTCCCGGGGGTGATTTACAAAACCACCAGTGCAGGCTCAAGCTGGTTTTCCTGCACAGTTGATACTTCATACTGTCCTATGTTATACCTTTTCCCTAAGCATAGCATGAGTTTTTTGAATTCAATGACCGGTTTCGCATCAGGGGGGCATATTGATATTCAGGGCATGATATGGCGAACGACAGATGGTGGGCTAAACTGGCTGACCTATTGTGTTGCACCCGAACCGATGGAAGCAATACAATCCGTCAGCGGGAACAGGATAGTTTCCACAGGTGGTGATTTTGAATTTGGGGCAAGCTTTGTTCAAAGTTATGACGGAGGCAACACGTGGCTTTATGACAGTATAACCGGATTTGGAGTCGGGCACGATATAGCATTCAGAACTCCATCGGAGTTATGGATTCCGCTGGCGTTTGCGAGGAGATTCTGTGTAAACCTTGACTCCGGCGGCTATCACACAAGGTGGTATGTTATAGATTCACCGGATAGTACATCGCCATATGCTGCTAAGTTTGTCACGCCAACATTCGGACTGGCTTTCGGTTATGACGGTGTAATCATGAAGTATAACACTGATATAATTGGAATAAAACCGGAAGAAAATAATGTTCCCCTTAAAAGCACTCTTTACCAGAATTATCCGAATCCGTTTAACCCCTCTACTATTATCACATATTACCTGGCAAAATCAGAGTTTGTTAAGATCACTTTATTTGATTTGCTCGGGAAACAGATCAGGGTTTTTTTAGAAGGTGTTAAGCCTGCCGGGTTTAACAAGCTTAAATTCTATAATTTCGGCCTGGCATCGGGAGTTTATTTTTATAACATTGAAGCGGGAGTGTTCATTGAATCAAAAAAAATGATGATAGTTAAATAATTCCAGTTACTTGACCAAAATCATTTTTTTGCTTTGAGAGAAACTTCCTGATTTAATCGAATAAATATAAATCCCCGAGGGTAAATTCTGCGCATTCCAGTCAACTGAATATTCTCCGGCGGCAAGGTTTTGTTCTGCAAGAGTTTGAATTTCTTTTCCTGTAATATCATAAACTTTTAAAAGCACGAATCCGGATTTTGAGAGCCTGAAACCTATCTTCGTTGAAGGATTGAATGGATTTGGATAATTCTGCAATAGTTCATACTGGCTGGGAATATCAATCCCGATTTGATGGATTCCAATTGTAGTGTAATCAATAACAGCACTCCATATCTGGAACACATTATTTGGATAAGGACTCATCCACACAGGGTACAGTTTGCCGTTGCCAGATGTAATGCCAATATTGTCACCCATATTTCCGTTTCCGGCACCGGACACCGCTTTGGGGTAAAACCTGCGCTCCGATATTCTGAAATCACTCCAGCTCGTTCCTCCATTTGTTGAACGTGATAAATAAACATCAACGGAATCAGCAGCGGTTCTGTTATCGTAGTAGATAATATTTATGCCTCCCCCTTCATCAACTCTCATTGCAGGGAAAAACTGCATTCTTCCGTTATTTACAGGATCCTGGTTTACTCTTACACCGGGTGACCATGTACTGCCTCCGTCTGTGGAGCGGTGAAAAATTACATCTGGGTCGCTTCCGGAGGGCGGAAGGTTTTTATCGGTGGTTGCAATGTATATCCATCCGTTTCTCGGGCCGCCTGTTTTATCAATATCAATTGAGGGATAACTGTTAACTCTAATTCCCCATGGAGCAACACTTGCGCTTCTTATCCCGTTGCAATCAATTGCACACTCAGTTGTTGACCAGTTAACTCCACCGTTGGTTGACTTTGAAAATCCGATACAATCTTCAGTGAACGGCGAGGTTGGTATTGCCGAAGACCACGCGATATATAATATCCCCTGAGAATTGACTGCCATTGAAGGCCCAAATGAACGGTTGGAATTATATGATGTGTTAACCTGTATTATACCAGACCAGGATTGAGCTCCGTTTGTAGTATATGATATCACAATTGGAAACGGGGTAGTGAATCTTGTCCATGACAGGTATGTTCTTCCGTAATAAGGGCTGGAAGGCGAGTCATCACACTGAGGGCTTCCTTTATCCTGATCACTTGTTGCTATCGTAGCATTTCCGGACCAGCTTAATGCCTGGTCATCAGAATAATTGGAGTACATTCCGGGGAATGTTCCTCCCTGGTGGGTTAGGATGAATCTTCCGTTTTTATCAATAATAGGACCCGGGTCGCCGGCATGGTTTTGAATAGGAGCTCCCGAACATCTATCGCTGCCTCTCCAACTAAGTCCCCCGTCTGTTGAAACATATGTTCCTTCACTGAGTAAAGAATTGGTGATCGTAAATGATGCCGCAAACAGTATTTGGGGGTTTAACGGGTGCCTGAAGATACTAGGTTCAATTTGATTGGTATCAGATGGGTGGATCCTGAAATTAGGAAACTGGCTTAAGACGAGGTCAGGGTTTATAAATGTGCAAAAAAAGATTAATAATATCAGAATTTTACGCATTATCATATTTATATCGATACTAATACGTAATTTATAATTAAAATTCCTGAAAACAAATAATATAAGCAGGTATAATATTTGGGTAGGGGTTTATTTTTAGAAATTCAGACCTGAGAGGTTTCGGAAACCTGTCAGGTCTATTAAAAATTTTGGAATCCCAGCAATGGGTAAATAAAAAAGAGGCGGATTGAGTCTTTATCCATCCCGCTCTTAACAGGATTCGGTCAGCTCCCGCCTCTGTTTAATCACAAATGAAAAATACCAAACTAAATGACGTCACTTATATTAAAGAGGAACTAAAACTTTTTTTACGCCTGCAGCTTTTAATTTTCAGAAGAACCTGTTGTCATAGATGTTCAGAATTAATACATCTATAAAAGCAGTTCCTCAATTTGCAGCTATAAGCGGAATAAAAAATTCTCAGAACTTTTTATGTGCAGCTTTGTTTTCATATATCGCTGCGAGTAGATCAGTATTTCCATATTGGGGGGTTGACCTAAGCATGGTTCAGTTGCGGAGGATGCAATTTGAACCAGGACAATTCCAATAAATTACTTAGAAATCAGGTAACTTTGGAGCACACTGATTACCCGCAATGACAAATATGTGTTTCGATGTAAATAAATAATTCGTCTTAAAGGACCGGAGGAGACCTGTCCCTTGGTAAGCTTAAGACGTCATTTGTTTGGATTGGTACTGTATAGATTGGTAAAACGCCGTTTAGAGATAGATCGAAAATAAATGCGTGGAGATCTGCAAAGGAAACAGCTTCATTGGTATTTTCAAGTACCGCTACTACATACTCTATTTCATTCTTTTCTACTGCAAGCTCAGAGTTTAAATCAACCCAGATTACTATAAATGTGAAAGCGCCTAATAGTAAAATGATGTTTACCTGAATCGAATTATTTTTGATAAATGGTAAGGAACGTATTTTATCAAAAAAATCTTTGCCGTATTTGAGTTTGCTTTTCAATTCGTGTATTATTACATGTTTAAATATAGAAGATTAATTTAAAAAATGAATTTGACAAAAAAATTAAAATTTATAGCTTAGGTTCAGGTTAACATAGTAATTTCTTGGCTCACCGGGTTCGTAATATCGTTTTTGGTTTTCCTGGAATTCCTGGTTTGCGTTAATATTAATAAACCCTACATATTTTTTATTAAATATATTTTTTAACCCTGAGGAGAAAATGAAATTGAATTTTTCAGTATTATAATTTAATCCTAACATAACGTTTGCATAAAAGTACGGGTCTGTTTGCTCGGTATTACCATCGTCAACGAACATTTTGCTGGTGTAGTCGCAGTCGAATATCAGCAGAGCTTCAAGGTTTTTCGAGATCTTCGGTTCGCCTTCAACTATAAAGTTTATCAAATGCTGGGGGACTGCGGGTACACGGTTTCCGCTGTAATCAATATTTACAGGGTTTCCAACTGAATCAAATGTTATTGAATTGTATGTGTTATACTTAAAATCTGTGAACGTGTAATTGAAAATAACATCCATTCTTTCAATGGGCTCAATTTTAATCCCGCTTTCAAGCCCTGATCTCCTGGTTTTAGCTGCGTTTCTGTAAAACACCCGATCACTTATACCGAAGGGAATAATTTCATCTTCAACCATTGTATTGAAAAATGTGACCTCAAACAGAGCTTTCTTAAGAAATTTACTCCCACGGTTAAAAACATTTCCTTTGATACCAACCTCAAAATTTTTCGATGTCTGCGGATTTATATCCGGATTTAATGTGGTTAATCCGTTGTTTGAGCTGTATGAATAGTTTTCAAGCTCGGTTGCTGTGGGTGAATCAAATCCGAAACCGTATGAAGTATATATTGAAACTGTCGTGGTGAGCTTATAATTAAGCGCAGCTTTTGGTGTGAAGCGGTCAAATTTTCTTTCTGAATTTTTAGCCCCGTTCAGCTCATCATTATTTACAAAACCGATCTTATCATATCTTCCCGAGAGCAATAGATAAAATTTCCCTTTAAAGATATTGAACTGGTTCAGAAAGAACAGCCCGTAGTTGTTTTGTATTTCTAAATTTTGCGACTGAAGCTCATCACCCTTAACACCTCCGATGTTGGTATAAGAAGAAAGCGGTCCGTTTACATAATTGTAATCAGCTCCCGCCGTAAATTCATTTTCTCTTTTAAACAGAGGAGTTCTGTTTGTATACCTGAACGTTCCGCCCAGTACATATTTATATTTGATATTATAAAGTGTGTTTTCGGTGAAAACCAGGTCTTTGATGGCACCAAATCCAAGAACCTCAGCTTCATGAATGTTATTTTTTCCCCATGAAGTTTTATAACGAAGTCCTATTCTACCTTTCTGAGTCTCTCTGCGGAAATCACTTGAAACAGCTTTATAATAAGCCTGGTAGGGATTCTCATTATATTCATCAAGTGTAAGAGCGCCGGGAAATCTTACGATTCCTCGCGTATAATTTCCCAATACTGAAAAAGATGTCTTTGGATTTATGTAAACAACGTAATTTGAATTTACCAAATGCGAGAATTCGGATCCGTGGGGTCTGAAGCCAATATAATTCTTATACAGGTAAGAAAGAAAAAAGCGTGAGTTTTTTCCGTTTATTCCCGTCCTGATTCCGTTTTGCCTGAGTTTGTAATCACCAACCTGGTTAGTTAAAGTAACGAAGCTGGTTTTAAAGCTAAGATCTGAAAGAAAATTTATCACACCTCCCGGAGAGTTCGGATAAAGGGAAGAGAGGTTTCCCTTTGCGACCTCAACACCTCCTAGCGAGGTATAATCTATAGCATCTAGCGTTGCTTCCCCGTCTGGTTCTGATTCCGGGAAACCGTCCTGAAGTATGCGGATGCCCCTGACTCCCGAATTCGATCTTGTTCCGAACCCACGGATCGATATCCTGACCTCGCTGCCATACTGGGTTTGAATGAATAAACCCGGTACATCCTGCAAAAGGTCTTTTGCGTTCATATCCCGCCCGAAAATGAACTCTTTTTTATCTACCCTGAAAACCGAATAAGGGATATCTATGATCTTTTTTTCAGTTCGGGTACCTGTTACTACTATTTCCTCAAGGGCAGTAACTCTTTTAATGGTATCTGATTTTTTATCATTTTGGTCAGCTTCATCTTCATCCTCTTCCTGTGAAAAAGCTGGCGAAATAAGAAATGAAACAAGCAGTATGATCTTTAATAGAAAAACTTTATGCAAAATATTAAATTAAGTTATACTTTATAACAAAAATAAATCTTTTAAATAACAAATATAATGAATAAATCAGTAAGAAAGCTGGAACGGTACCTTAACGGCAATTACAATGTTTCTGCCCATATTATTGGCAACATATGTTTTGCCGTCTATTGTTGCACTGAAATTTTTCAGTCGCGACATGAAATCAATGTAAACTTTATTAAGCAGGTTATTGCATGAAACGGAGATGTTTAAAATCTGTTTTTCAAATCTTAAGTCACATCCAAAATCAAGATTCAAGAGGGTGTATCCAGGCAAAGGCGTTTCAAACTCACCGAGGCGTGTTTTCTCAAGTGCAGTCAAAGTGGAGATCTCAAAATAAGGGCTGCGGATTGCCTTCCAGCTTTTTATCTCTGCATGTATACTTGCTGTAATTTTATCTGCAGGTATAAGGGGCAGATACGCTCCGGCTTTTCGTTTTGCAAATACAGTTGAATATGTCCCTCTTATGCTCAGCCAGTCGACAGGTTTTAAAACCACGTCTGCTTCAATGCCGCGAAGGGTTGCATCAGACTGAAGATATTTGAATACAGGATACCCGTAAAGAGTGTCTGGTGTCTGCTCAAGATAAATGTAGTTATCGATCTTGTTATTGAATGCTGAAATATCAAATGAAACATATTTGCTTTCAGCCACAACACCAAGATCACCCTCAATGCTTTGCTCGCTTTTGAAATCAGGGTTGCCGATCTCGTACTGGAATGTACCTTCGTGCAGTCCGTTTGAAGTAAGCTCTGCAAGATTTGGTGATCTGAACCCGCTTGCAAAATTCAGTTTTACAAGAAAAATTTCATTGAACCTGTAAGTTGCTCCAACGGAACCGTTTATAGAATTGAAATTAAGATCAAGCTGAGGGAAATAATCAAGCGAATCTTTTGACCCGTACTCTGTTGTTTTTATCTTGTATATATCGTATCTGAAGCCGCCTTCGAAACCGAACTTATCTTTTATGAATTTATAAAGCCCTCCTGCTGAAATTGATGCAACATCTGCATCGGGGATTATTCTCCGCTCGCCGTAATTCCTGTTCGACTGAGTAAAATCCTGTGAGCCGATAGTAAGATCAGATTTTTTATTAATTGAATAATTCCAGCTTCCGTCAAATGAAAAAGTATTCAGAAGCATGTTCATATTTCCGAACTGCAGGCTATCGGGCAGAAACCGCTCATCCTTGCCTTCGATTTCAAGCCTCCGGTTGTATGTATAACCTAAATTGATCTTGAATTTTGACTTATCTTTTAGAAAAAGGTTTTGAAAAGAAGCATTATGTACTTTCAGCACATGATGCGGACCGTTGAAGCTCCTGTCAAACCTTGTTTCATGTATGTTCTGCAGTTCCTTTGAGAAATCCCGTTCTTCAAGAATTCCGTAAGTATAGCTTGTATAGCTGTAATTAAGCCTGCTTGCCCAGATACCTTTATTATATCCTGTTGCAGTCTTAATAGTATAACCTCCGAAGCGTGTTTCCGGTATTTTCTGTCCATTTCCGTCGAGGTAATCTGCATGAGTTTCTCCGCCGAATCTCACTGTCCAGTTGTAATTTGTTCCCGCTCCTTTTAGTCCGATATCTCCAAGTATTCCAATTGTGTTTGTGTAGTATTTCAGGTTCAGGTCTGCGATATTCGATCCCACGGGGGCAGGATGTTCGTCTGTGATGCTGACTATGCCGCCTATAGCATCCGGACCGTATAATAAACTGCGCGGACCCTTTATCACTTCAATATTATCAATTCCGTCACTGCTCATTACCAGACCGTGTTCATCCTGCCATTGCTGGTTATCGAACCGTATCCCGTTTATCATTATCCCTATCCTGTCTCCGTATAAACCCCTTATCACAGGCTTTGAAACGCCAGTGCCGGTTGAAAGCTGCCATACACCGGGGATCTTGGTAATTGCGTCCGATATATTCATTGCGCCGTAGCGCTGGAGATCTTTAAGCTTTATTTTATCAGTTTGGTAAGGTTTTTCAACATTGGTTTCAGTTACAATAATTTCTTCAGTCAAAATTTCCGTTGGCAGAAGCTTTATATCAAGGGGTTCAGTTAGTTTATCAGTTTCGACTGTGAGATTAAAGTTTTTATATCCCAAATGCGAGAACTGCAGCTGAACAAATGCACCGGGCAGGCCGGTTATCCTGAATTCACCGTTTTTATCGGTTGAAATTACTTTGTTAATATCATAAATGAATACCGAAACCTGATAAAGTTTCTCATCAGTTACGGCATCAGATACCGTGCCCTTTATTGTTTGAGAAAACACTGCGGCTGTAAAAAGAAAGGTAAATACCGATAGAAGTTTTTTCATTTGAGAAAAATAAAGGGAGCACTAAGCTCCCTTTATTAATTATATAATAAGCAATATTATTTTTTCTTCACTTTCTTGGGTGCGCCGAAATAGAAGGAAACGCCAACATATCCGTTGAACGAACTGATGCTTCTTGGTCCTATTGTTTGGCCGTCTTCAGTATGTTCGGCATCGCCAAGGTCAATTTCATTCTCACCCACTTCTGAAGGATCATCGGCACCTTTGCCAAGCGGGTTGATCAAATGATAGTTAAGCCCGATAACTGCGCCAACCTGCTTGCTCAGCATAAAGTCAACTCCGCCGTCAAAAATAAACCCGATTCTTGTTTCTGACTTCATATCCATTGGTGCGTCTCTCTGGGCGCCTTTTACAAAGACAGACTGCCCGAATTCAAATTCACCGCTGAAAAAGTTTGCGGCTATCCTTGCTCCTATAAAAGGATTTACTTTTCCTTTTGGCATGAAAGCCCATTCTCCGCCAAGGTTCACTGAAAGTACATTCACCTTGGGTTTAAAAGTTGTTGTTACCAGGGTCCCGGTTGAATCTGCTCTGAAGATAGCATCAGTATTATTACTGAACATGTTATATCCGAGCACCAACACTACTCTGAAATTTCCTTTTTTCCCGATAGCAAGCTTGCCCGCTGCACCGAAGTTAATAAGCTGTTTTGTAAAATAAGGAAATGTATCTGCATCTGCTCTTCTATCGGTTGGAACCTCGATTTTAAAATCACCTAACGGAACTCCGTAACCTCCGGTTATATTTACTGTAACTTTTGGCTGAGCGAATGTATTTATTGAATGTAAAGAGAATAATATGCCAACAAGCAGTAATATAGCATTAAATTTTTTCATAGTATAATTATAATTTTAATTTATAAAAATAGTTTGCTCCCTTTAAAAACCAGGAAGCAGATCAAAAAAATATGAGTTGATTATACTATGATGAAGGGGGTGCTCTATTCTGTGAGAGAGTTAAAAATATATTATCAGAAAAAGAGAAGTGTAATGTCGGTATTAATCCAGATAGAGGAAGCGGGTTTGAAGAGCCTGAAAAGCTTACATTAAGATTGATAACATTTTCCAGGTTTCCAACTACTACTGTTATTTCATCTTTTTGAACAGAGAGTTCTGAACCTAAATCAATTCCTATCAGTATAAACGCAGTAAGCCCCAGGAACAACAACAGGTTAACTGAAAAGCTGTTTTGGCTTAAAGAAGAAAATATTATGTTAATATAATATTTTAATTCTCTTTTCACTCAGATCGTTTTCAGACAGTTTTTAAGATGTTTTCTCTTGCTTCAAACTGCGTTACAAGCTCATCCAGCAAAGCGCTTACTTTATCCATAGATGCCTTTATATCAATGTTTGATTTTGAGTTAGTATCCATTTCAATGCAAGCTGCGCTTATGGTCTCTACATTGCCTATCAGGCTGGCATCAAATTCATATAACTGGTTAAGCTTATCTTCTTTTACTTTAACTACATCAAATGCTCCGGAATAACCTCTGGCAGCTGACTTGAACTTTGCAACGCATAACTGAAGCTTTTTATCAAGCTTGTCAATTCCGTCAGTTTCAAAAAGTTTGCCTCTCTGTGAAAGGTTGAGGGTAGTGTTTTTCAGAAGGACATGGTTTGTATCCAGCTTTGAAGCGAGGGTATTCCGAACAAGGGTGTCAAGTTCCCTCGAATTATCCCTGTTAACGTAACCGTTATAACCCGGAATGAACCTGGTTATTTTTTCCAGAAAATTTTCTTTAGACTTTACCTGGTCTAATTGTGAGCTTAAATCTGACATTTTTTTGAGGTTTAATTTTTTATTATTAGGACAATAATAAGATTTAATAGATATTAATGCAATGAATTTTAACAAAAAAGCCCAAAAAATTGATTATTTTAAGTTGTTTTAGTTTATTAATTTTGCATTAAACCATTAAAAGCCAATGAAAACAATACTTACCATTTTTTTAATTGCATCATGCCTTAACATTAAAGCTCAGTCACCCGAAGAGCTTTACGAAAAAGGAAGATTTATGCAGGATGTTAAGAAATATGATGATGCCATAAAATATTTTTCCAAAGCCATTAATATTAAATCTGATTATTATGCAGCATATGTTGATAGAGGAAATCTTTATATGCTTGCCCTTTCAATGGATAATGCAATTGCGGATTTTACCAAGGCACTTGAAATTGTTCCGGGAGTAGACTCTGTGTATGTTTTGAGAGGAAATGCAAAGGGAGGTGGAAATGATTTCGAAGGAGCGGTCAGTGATTTTAACAAAGCTATTGAAATTAATCCTTCTTCATCTATGGCATATCTTGGTATTGCTGCTGTTTACGGTAAAAAATTTATGGATAAAGAAGCGATGGAAAACATAAACAAAGCAATAGAACTCGATCCAAAAAATTATTTTGCCTATAATGGAAGGGCGCAGTTATACAGAAATGTCAATGATTATACGAGTGCAATTAAGGATTATACTGAATCAATAAAAATTAAGAAAGATTATTTTCAAACCTAAGCGGAAGGGCCATTTGCTATAATGAAACAGGTGAATATCAAAAAGCAATAGATGACTGGGATACCATGCTTAGGCTTGCCCCTGAAATGAAAACGATCATAAAATCGTCATATGATAATGCTAAGTCAAAATTGAATAAATGATGTTGTAAAAGTTATTTTCAAAGATAAATAACTGCAAAAATGAGAAAAACAGTATTATTTGCAATTGTTTTCCAGGTTTTTCTTGGATTGTCAAAAGCCCAGGTTACGCAAGAGTGGGTTGCAAGATATAATGGAGATGGCAATCAAGATGATGACGCAGTTTCTATGGTTATAGACTGCGAAGGAAATATTTATGTGGCGGGCATCAGTAGAGGTGTTTCCTCAGGCTTTGATTATGCAGTTATAAAATATTCACCATTGGGGGTGCCAATATGGATAAAAAGGTATAATGGCAGCGGGAACGGTGAAGACAGGCCATGGAAAATTGTGGCAGATAGATTTAATAATGTATATGTTACAGGTGGCAGCTGGGGGGCTGGTACGAGTGATGATATTACTACTATAAAATATAATTCTAACGGGGATTCATTATGGGTGAGAAGATACAACGGGCCATTTAATAATAGTGATGTGGGGCTATCTGTTATTGTGGATAATTTGTCCAATGTTTATGTTACAGGAACAAGCATGGGAACGGGGATCCAATATGATATGGTAACTATTAAGTATGATGAATACGGAGCGATTCAGTGGTTTCAAAGATATAGCGCTGGCAACAATATTTATGAAATACCATGGGCAATTACAATTGATAATCAAGGTAACACATATATAACTGGAAGTGCAGGAAGTGGAAGTGGGGAAAATGATTGTATTACTATTAAGTATAACCTGAGTGGAACAGAGCAATGGGTACAAAGGTATAATGGACCCGCTGATAGATATGATGAAACGTATGCAATTGTAGTTGATAGTGCCGGAAATATTCTTGTGACCGGAAGAAGTGATGGAATAAATACTGCACAGGATTACATTACTATTAAATACAATTCTATGGGGAGCGTTGTGTGGTCTAAAAGATATGCCACAAATTATTGGGACGGCGCAACCTGCATAGCTGTTGACAGATACGGGAATTCCTATGTGTCTGGAGCAAGTGGCATACTGAGTGATTATTTAACAATTAAATATGATTCAAGTGGGGTAGAGTTATGGAGCAGAAATTACAGTGGCCCCGAAAATAGGGGTGATGTTCCACAGTCGTTATTCCTTGATACCGGGAATAATGTTTATATTACGGGTTTTATCTCTGGAATTATAAGTATTGAAGATTATAGTACTATAAAATACAATTCTGAAGGTTCATTTCAATGGGTTCAGATTTATAATGGAACGGGTAATTATTGGGATAGAGCGAATACAATTATAACTGACAATTCAGGAAACGTTTATATTACTGGATGGAGTTGGGGAAATGGTTCTCGAGATGATTTTGCAACAATAAAATATTCTCAATTCATTGGCATTCATCCAATTTCAAATGAAATCCCGTCTGCATATTCACTTTTTCAGAATTATCCAAACCCTTTCAATCCTTCAACACATATCAGGTTCCAAATGCCACGATCAGGATTTGTACTATTAAAGGTATTCGATATTCTTGGAAGTGAGATATCTTCACTTATAAATGAACGATTAAGCCCCGGAACTTATGAAGTAAGCTGGGACGCGTCAAATTATCCTAGCGGAATTTATTACTACAGGCTATATGCGGGAGATTATGCCGAAACAAAAAAAATGATTTTAATAAAATAACTAATTTTACAAAAATGAGAAAAGTAATATTAATTATTACTGTTCTTGTTGTTTGCACTCAAAACAGTAATTCACAGCAGGGCTGGTATAACCAGCTGAGCTTTACAGCCAACTACCTTTACTGCATTGATTTCCAGAATTCACAAACAGGGTGGGCATGCGGCCAGAATGGAACGATAATAAAAAGCACAAACGGAGGCGCGAACTGGGTAATGCAGCAAAGCGGAACAACTGGTTTTTTGTATACGATATTCTTTATTGATGTTAACACCGGATGGGCAGCGGGACAAAACGGGGCCATACGGAAAACTACTAATGGTGGAATGAATTGGGTCAATCAAACAAGTTCGTTCGGGGCATATATCTATTCCGTTGTATTCACGGACGTAAATACCGGCTATTTCTCGGGAAGCTCCGGTACAATTTACAAGACAACAAATGGAGGAACTAACTGGAATGCTCAGACAAGTCCCGTTACAAATACACTTAGCTGCATTCATTTTCCTGTATCAGGCGCAATGCTGACCGGGTATATTAGCGGAGGAACAGGAACTTCCGGAACCGTTCTGAAAACCGTAAACGGTGGAGGCAGCTGGTTTGAGCTTCCCGGTACCGGAGGCAACTGGCTGTTCGGAGTTTACTTTATTGATCTAATGACTGGATGGGCAGGAGGAATTAACGGTGCAATGATCAAAACTACAGACGGAGGCGCGACCTGGGCCAGCCAAACAAGCAGTACGACAAACAGGATCGTCGCATTAAACTTCGCAAATCCGAATACCGGCTGGGCAGTTGGATATGCCGGCACGATCATTAACACAGTAAATGGAGGTGCAAACTGGAGCCCGCAGCTAAGCAATACAACCGAAAATCTATGGTCAGTTGACTTTATCAACGAAACTACAGGATGGGCTGCCGGATGGGTTGGGGTTATAGTGCATACCACAAACGGAGGAATTACAGCTATACAACCTGTTTCAAATGAAATTCCTGCTGATTATAAACTGGGGCAAAATTACCCAAACCCGTTTAACCCTGCAACAAATGTTAAATTTCAAATACCGAATCAGGAGTTTGTTCTATTGAAGGTCTATGACATTCTCGGCAAAGAGGTTACATCGCTTGTAAATGAAGATCTAAAACCGGGAACATATGAGGTTAACTGGAATGCTGTAAATAACCCGAGCGGAGTTTATTACTACAAATTAACTGCCGGAGATTTCTCGGAAACTAAAAAAATGATCTTGGTTAAATAAACTATTGATTTATAGTAAAATATTTTCTAGTCCTGCTTAAAATTAAGCGGGATTTTTTTTAATCCATATTTTTAATTTATATTTTCCGTAATTTTGAAAGTATTTTATGATGCTGCTTAAATTTTTAAATATTGCAGTAGTTTTGTTTTTCGTTCAAGTAGAATCCTTTACGCAATGGACAACATTAAATTCAGGGACAAGTGCTAATTTAAAGTCTGTTTATTTTATCAATACATCTACAGGTTTTGTTTCAGGTTCAGGCGGGATAATCCTTAAAACTACGAATGGTGGTGCTAACTGGAACCCGCTCACAATCGGACTAAGCGCTGATATTAATTCAATATATTTTTACAATTCATCAACAGGGCTGGCATGTGCAAACTCAGGCAATATTATAATTTCATCTAATTCCGGTTCTTCATGGAATCCGGTTGTAAGCGGAACCACTGATAACCTTAATGCGATATCTTTCTATGATAATATAAGAGGGGTCTGTGCCGGGACCAATGGAACACTTATGTACACATCAAACGGGGGCTTGAACTGGACAATCGCAGTTAACGGTTTTATAACCGCTTATTATGGAATTTATATGGTAACATCATTTGCTGCATATGCGGGAGGCGAGAATACGATATTCCAGCCCCTTTTAGCAAGAACAACCAATGGAGGTGCAAACTGGAGCTACACTGCATTTTATTTAAATAACAATGAGGGAAAGCTGCGAGATGTTTATTTTATTTCTTCTACAGAAGGCTTTGCAGTATCAAATGTATGGAACGGACAGGGTGGTGTTTCTTATACAACAAATTCAGGTTTAAACTGGTCAACACAGCTTTTTACAAATGCATTGAATGGAGTTGATTTTGCAGGTACGGAAACAGGGTATGCAGTTGGCATTAACGGTTACATAATTAAAACGACAAACAGGGGGTTAAGCTGGTTACCCCAGTCAAGCGGAATCTCGGCAATTTTGAGAAGTGTTGATTTCGTTGATTCATTGACAGGATTTGCAGTTGGTGATGGCGGTGTCATCATAAAAACTACAAACGGCGGAGTTACTGCAATCACAACCCTTGGCAATGAAATTCCAAGAAGCTACGGGCTCCATCAGAATTATCCGAATCCGTTCAATCCAAATACTGCAATAAAGTTTGATATTTCCAAGCGGGGTTTTACCAGCTTAACAATTTATGATGTTCTGGGCAGGGAAACAGCTAAACTTGTTAATGAAGAGCTAAGCCCGGGAAATTATGAAATTAAGTGGAATTCATCTGCTTACTCCAGCGGAATTTATTTTTACAGGCTGATTTCTGGCGATTTTAGCCAAACTTTGAAGATGATTTTAGCGAAGTAAGTGAGACTTATTGCAGATTTGTCTTGTTATATTAGTAAAGGTAACAGGGATATTTATGAAAAAATCAAGATTTTACAATTTTTTGCCATTTTTTGCAAAGGTTTTTATATTTTTGTTTGCAGCTTTTTCTTTACCTTATACTATTAACTCACAAACCTGGGCACCAATTGGCGGAGGCATGGGAGGTTTTGTAACCTGTGTGACTATTTATAACGGTGATATGATCGCCGGAGGCAGTTTCATCACCGCCGGAGGTGTCTCAGCTAACAGGATCGCCAGGTGGAACGGTACAACATGGAATGCTCTTGGGTCGGGTGTAAGCGGTGCACAGAATTTCGTTCAGGCGCTCGAAGTTTATAATGGTAATCTGTGGGTCGGCGGTAATTTTACTACAGCGGGAGGTTTTCCTGCAACCTATTTATGCAGATGGAACGGGACAAACTGGTTTCCATTACCAGTTGGCACTAACGCCGGAGTATATGATTTTCAAATTTTTAATAATGAACTAGTCATTTGCGGTAATTTCATTACCTGCGGCGGTACCGCTGCGAATTACATAGTAAAGTGGAACGGATCCCTGGGGCTTTTTTCTACTCTTGGCAGCGGAATGGATCAGCCGGGAGTATATGCTCTTGCTCTTTATAATAATGAGCTGATTGCTGCAGGAACCTTTAATTCAGCAGGGGGAGTTCCAGCAAAAAACATTGCGAAATGGAACGGGTCTTCCTGGTCGCCACTCGGCAGCGGTATAGTTGGTACAGGTTTAAACGTACTTGCCCTGGGGGTCTACAACGGCAGCCTTTACGCGGGAGGTACATTTACCACAGCCGGCGGAGTAAGCGCTAATAACATTGCACGCTGGAACGGCTCTTCTTGGTCTGCATGCGGCAGCGGTGTGAATGGAGATGTGCTTGCTTTTTATGTCCGCAATGGTGAACTCATTGTTGGAGGTACATTTACTTCAGCGGGAGGTATAGGTGTAGGTTACATTGCATTGTGGAACGGCGCAAGCTGGCTTGCACTGCCTAACGGGGGTATGAATAGTTTTGTAAGGGGTATGGGGATTTACGGCACAAGTTTTGTTGCTGGCGGCAGCTTTACTACTGCAGGAGGTGTTAGCACACTCTTCATAGCAAGAACAGATAACCCGCTTCCTGTGGTACTCTCATATTTCAACTCATCGGTTGCTAAAAATAATGTTACGCTTGACTGGGGAACTTCAGAAGAGATTAACAACAGGGGGTTTGATATCGAAAGAAAGGCTGTAAACGGAAACAGCTGGGTAAAGACCGGTTATGTTGAAGGTAACGGCACAACGAACGAACCTAAATCATACACCTTTACAGACAGGTACCTCCAGAGGGGTGAGTATAATTACAGGTTAAAACAGATTGATTTCAACGGCAACTTTGAATACCATAACCTGGAGAATCAGGTCTCTATCGGCATCGCGGGTGAATATAAAATATCACAGAACTATCCGAATCCCTCCAACCCGGGCTCAAGAATTGATTACCAGATCCCTCTTGCCGGAATGGTAACTGTAAAGCTTTATGATGTTTCGGGCAAAGAGCTTGCAACTTTAGTTAATGAATTAAAAGATGCCGGATATTATTATCTTAATTTTGACGGCACAAATTATGCAAGCGGAGTGTATTACTATAAATTAATTTCAGGCAGCTATACTGAAACAAAAAAAATGATCCTCGTGAAATAGAAGGATTTATTAAATCAGCTTATTTGTTATATTGATTTTCCTTTTGATAAGCGTTATCATTGTAAGTTGAATAAATTCAGAAAATATTTTACTCCTGTACTGCTCGCTTTTGCGCTAATTGCAATAAACGGGGCGGAGTTTTTACACCATCATGATTCCCACAGTTTTAAAGATGATAAATGCCAGGCTTGCTTATTCAGTCAAACCCTGCAAAATACTATAGTCACTGAGCCCCTTATATTCACTCCGCTTGTTTTATCATACCAATCTTTAATTCTAAAAAATAGTCCAATCCCTGATTCTTTCGGGGAAGAATCATATCTCGGCAGAGCCCCTCCATCAGCTTCTCATATTTAACCCTCAAATTTAAATAAACTTTATTGCTGTAATATCCTTGAGATATTTACAGGTCATTTTAATTTAAATTACTATGAGAAAGCTCATTATATCCGGTTTAATACTGGGTTTCATAATATATAATACATTTTCACAAACAAACATTTCTGGAAAAATAAAAGGAACTGTAACAGATGAAAAAAATAAGCCTGTTGAGTTCGTCTCTGTTACTATTCAGGGGCTTAGCTTATCAACATCAACAGACAGCAAAGGCATTTACGAGTTTCAGAATGTTTCATCGGGCAAATATATGCTGACTTTTAAAAGAAACGGTTACAAATCAAAGACACTTGAAGTCACTATAACACAAAGCGATTCCAGCTGGGATGTGTCACTCACTGAAAGCCTGATTGAAACCCCGGTCATAGATGTGACGGGAACATTCAATGCGGCGGAAATTTCCAAAAGTTCATTTTCAATTACTGAGCTTAACAGCCGGAACATAACCAAATCCAGGAGCCAGACCCTTGCTGAGACGATACAGAATATCCCCGGGATAAATAATATCTCTACCGGCGTTTCTCTTGGTAAACCCGTTATTAGGGGATTGAGCTTCCAGAGCGTGCTGATAGTTCATGACGGTGTTAAGCTTGAAAGCCAGTCATGGGGCGATGAACACGGACCTGAGATAAGTATTTTTGACCTCGAGAGAATTGAAATCCTCCGCGGACCCGCAAGCCTGCTCTATGGCGCTGACGGTATCGGCGGAGTTGTAAATGTGATCAGCAAACCGCTTGAGTTTTCCGGAAAAAGTAAACCAATTGTTTACGGTGAGGCTGTGCTCGGAGGATTCTCTGTCAATAATCAGGGACTCGGGAATCTCACAATGGGTTTCGGAACAAAAAATTTCGGGCTTAAAGGACATTTTGGCTATAGGAAGGCTGGCAATACTAAAACTCCTGAAGGCACTTTTGATGTACCATCTTTGAATGGCACAAGGACTATCGAAGGAGGTGAGCTTTCAAACAGCGGAACTACTGAAATTGAAGGAGGTGCTACTCTGGGATTTAATTTTAAATCGGGCATAGTTAACCTTGGGTATGAGACAATCAACAGGGAAATACAGCTGCATGACGACCCGCTTGAATTACCGGGTGCAACAGGAAACCAAAAGCTGAATACAAACCAGTTTTCGCTTCAGAGTGTATTTAAATTAAATAAAAAACTAAAGCTTGAGCCTGTTCTCTCTTACCAGATGCAGGAAAGGAGGGAATATGAAAGCATAGAGGATAAAGATGCAAATATTCCGTCGCTTGACCTTAAGATCAATACATTCGACGGAACAGTGCATCTTCATCATGATTTAACAAAAAATATCTCAGGTACACTAGGTGCTTCGTTCACAAACCAGAATAACAAAACGCTTGCTGAGGAAAAGCTAATCCCGAATTATGGTGCCAATACGCTTGGCGTTTACCTGCTTGAAAAGCTTAATACAAAATATTTTACATTTTCACTCGGCGGAAGGTTTGACACCAAAAAATTAAGTGTGAAAAAAACTGTATTCGAAGTTGATTCACTCGGCAACCCTTCAAGAATACTCTCACCTCAGGATATAAATTTCAATGCTCTTACAGGTTCATTCGGTTTGGTTTACGCTCCCGATAAATATGTAAATATATTTTCAAATATCGGCAGAGGATGGAGACCTCCATCGGAGTTTGAGCTCTTCGTTGACGGTGTGCATGAAGGAACGGGGAGGTTTGAACGGGGACTCAAAACCGTTGACTCTCTTTATGATCCAAAGCCGGAGGAATCACTTAACCTTGATATCGGTGTCAGGGTAAATTACAAAAATTTTAGCCTGCAGTTATCGGGATACAGGAACCGGGTGGATAATTTTGTTTACCCGTCGCCAACTACCGATACTCTTGAAGGTTTGCCGGTTTTTAATATCAAACAGGATAAGAGTACTTTTCTGGGATTTGAATACAACATTCAGTTCCAGCCCGTAAAATGGATAGTTCTTTCCGCAAGCGGCGATTATGTTAAAACAAAGAATGAGGCAACTGCTAACCCGCTTCCTTTTACTCCGCCAATGAAAAATATATTTGAAGTGAAGCTTCAGAAAACCGAAATGGGCAAATTTTCAAATCCTTATGTAAAACTTGGAGCAAAAGTCGTTTCAGCGCAAAATGAAGTTGATCCGCTTGAAACCACTACCGCTGGATACACTCTGCTTAATGCAGGACTTGGTTTTGATTTCGT
>F14TC_100010681_pt1 | contig 21964 bp, 19 predicted proteins | sample KannatnBrdUF14TC_FD_10806 | JGI IMG/M metagenome (IMG submission 10806)
TTGACCATTGCCTTTTTTCTTTTTAACCTGCTAATACTATGATAACGTAGTGCTGCATGTGCCTAAAAAGAAGGATCTACCATGAAAATAAATTATCTTTCTGCAATCACATTGTCTTTAATAATTATATCACCTGCCCACACAGAACAAAATGTTGCAACTTCTTTTAGCACACGATCAATTTCACGTAATGCAGCACGTAATCTTGCCGGATGGACAAATTATATTAATAAAGACAGTTCACCAAAAACAGTCTATGGCGCACTGAGCATTACACCAGAATATTCACACACGTTTCATGGCAGCACAATCACCAACACACTTTTTGGCGACAATCTCATTCATGCCAACGATACAGATTTTTTAAAAATTTCCGGATCACAAGTAACCAATCGTGGACCTCACGACTTACTTGCCGATTACTTTTATTTACCAACTGATTTTGAAAGCATTGTTCAATTTAAACCCGTTATTGATAATGTCATTATAGATTTTGGTTTTTATCTCGGTCTTGATGCGTGGAAAAAAGGAATGTATTTTTGGCTTCATGCACCATTTGCACATACACGTTGGGACCTTAACATTGAAGAACACGTAACCAATGAAGGCATTAATAATAGCACACAAGGATACTATACACCAAATGCAATACCACGCAATCTTCTGCTTGATAGTTTTACTAACTATGCCAACGGCATAACCATGCCCGACATTGAAACAATAATGTTTGAAGAACTTAAGTTTGCCAAAATGAGTAATAAGCGTCTTGTTCGATCACGCCTAGCAGAAATTCGCACCGGACTTGGATGGAATTTTTATGCACAACAAGATTATCATGGTGGATTTAATCTTCAACTTGCTGCACCTACGGGATTGCGACCAACAGGAGAATTTTTATTTGAGCCACTTGTTGGCAACGGCCATTTTTGGGAACTTGGTTTTGGCACCAGTGGTCACTATACATTCTGGCGCAATGAACAAGAAACATCACATTGTTCAGTATATGTTGATGTAAATATCACTCACCTTTTTAAAACACGTCAAACGCGTGTCTTTGATTTAAAAACCGGTGGCACACTCAGTAGATATATGCTTGCTATGACTATGAATTCCCCTGCGGTAAATTTACAAGGCACCACTGCTATTCCAACAGCACAATTTAATAATGACTTTATACCGGTAGCCAACATTACCAAACTCAAAGTTGATGTCAGCATTGCCATACAAGCTGATATTGTACTGATGCTCAATGCAACAGTGAAAGATTTTAGTTTTGATTTAGGCTATAATTATTGGGGACGATCAACTGAAAATATTTCTTTACGCCCTGTTGAATCATTTACTGAAAATAGATATGCGCTCAAAGGTGATGCTCATGTATTTGGATTCTTGCCAAATACAACAACTGCCACAACACCTGCAATCGCACTTTCTGCTACGCAAGATAATGCAACAATTCATGCTGGCACAAATTTCTCTGCACCTAATCCCGCAATAAATCCTACCATTGATTTTCCACAACTAGCACGAACTAATCCTCCAATCCCACTGACAGCTCAAAATTTACTCTATGCTCAAAATCTTATCAATACGCCAATAAATCGCATTAACACCTCAGTGCCGCCAATATTTATAACAATGAACGACCTCGATCTTGATGGGCCACAAACACGCGGCTCATCATCTAAATTATTTACGCATATTTCATATACATGGAATGATAAAGTCGAATGGCAACCATACCTTGGCATTGGTGCTGAAGTTGAATGGGGACATCATGGTTCTCACAACTGCAACCCCTGCAAAAATAATGCACCACAATGCAGCACATCTCAATGGGGAATATGGATTAAAACTGGCGCAACCTTTAATTAAACGTTTATGAAAAAAAAAATTATACATATACTGCTTTTTTTTTCATGTGTCAGCAATGCATACAATACACAAGTACTTACATTCATCGCCCCACGCTCACAAGGCTTTAATACAGAACGTGTTGTTTCTGGGTGGGATACAGTAATACATTGTCCCACTCAAGAAAAATTATATAGTACGTATGCACTATCGGTAGAAACAACATCAAGTTTTCGTCCAGAACGAATCAATCAATGCTTATTTGGACAAGACATAATTAGACGCGATAAAAATGATACTGAATGGAAAGATTTTCTTGTAATTTCTGGAAGCCAGACAGAAAACCGAAATCCACAAAAAGATTGGCTTGCAGACTACTTTGGATTACCAACTGATTTTAAAAGTACCGTACGCTTTCGACCACGAGTCAATAATGTAATCGTAGAGGTACAATCTTTTTTTGGTTTTAATACCATAAAAAAAGGATTATATGCTGAACTATTTCTTCCAATTGTATACACAAATTGGGATCTTAATATAAAAGAAAAGATACAAAACAGTGGTGAAAATGGCTATGCACCGGGATATTTTAATGCTAATGGCGTTGAACAAAACGATTTACTTTCTGCGTTTACCTGCTTTATTTCTGGCAATCAAACACCACAAATACCTAACACTACATTTCATCACCTCAATCACGGAAAAATGAACCCCAAATCACTCAGAACTGTTCACTGTGCTGAATTACGCATCAACATAGGATATGATCATTTTATACATACCATGCACCATATTGGCATAAAAATGCAACTTGCAGCACCCCTTGGCAACCGCCCTCACGCAGAGTATCTCTTTGAACCAATCGTTGGCAACCAACATCACTGGGAATTAGGACTTGGTGTAACCGCACATACTGTTGTATGGGAAAGTAATACAACAGATGAAAAAATTGATTTTTTTATTGATGCTACCGCAAATCATCTTTTTAAATCTCATCAACGACGTTCATTTGATTTAAAACAAAAACCAAATAGTCGTTACATGCTTGCACAAAAAATGAGCTCCACAATCACCAATAATTTAACTGGCAATGGCGTCGCAGCAATAGCACAATTTGATAATGAAATAAGCTCAATTATAAATCTCACAACCTATGATGTTAACGTATCAGTTAATTGCCAAGCTGATGTTGCTCTCTACTGCTCATATACAAAAAAACGTAATTATTGGACTTTTGGCTATAGTGCATGGAAACGTGGCTGTGACAATATATCAATAAAAAATATCAATAATTTTGCAGAAAAAACATGGTCTATTAAAGGGGATGCGCAACTATTCGGTTTTATTGGGCAGCAAATAAATCCTGACGAACTTCCTATTGGTACTCCCATAGCACTATCAGCAACTGAATCAGCCGCAACCATTAACTATGGTACCAACTTACCTAAAAAAGGAGTCAGTGCTGATCCAATAGAGCGTGAAACGCAAATAAGCCTAGCACACAGAAACCCTCGCATAGACGACCCACAACCTGCATTTGCCGGCAACAATCAACGACTTGTCGCCTCTATTGATGACACAACTACGGTAAATCAAATTAATACATCAATACAGCCACGGTTTATTAACTGCGCTGATATTGATATCAATAGTGCTGCTAGCAGTGGATTTTCACATAAAATATTTACTCATTTCAATCACGCCATACACACATATGGCCGCGCTGATGCTTATATCGGACTTGGGTCAGAAATTGAGTTTGGCAGACAAGCGGGGCCACCACCTGCTATTGGCGATGATAAATGCATCAACTGCGCACTTTCATGCTGGGGAATCTGGCTTAAAGGCGGCGTAACATGGTAATAAGAATTATCCAAAAACACATGTACCACAATTATTTTTATCATATATTGACAAACTGAAATCACTTTTGACATACTCATATATAATATGTATTAAGCTATGTTCATATAAAAATAAGAGAATAACATGAAAAAAATTAATATAATTTCGACAATTTTAGCATCCGTGATGATAATTTCTGCGCAATTAAATGCTGCTGATCAACTTTCACCAACCGATGCCGAATCAAACATTACTGCTTTACAAAAAGAATTAGCTGATGCCACTAATGAGGCTGCAAAAGAAATAGTAAAAGCAATGCTTATAAGAGATGAAAAAGATCAAAACAAACCAACAAAAATAGAACAAGAAGCTATTATTACAGATATCAAAAAAACATTAAAAGAAACATACGACACAATCAAAGCACAAATTAATCAAGAACAAAAAAATACTAGTTATTTTAGTCAATTCATCTCAGGCGCTAAAAAAGCTGGAAAATATGTTCCTTATTTTGTACCACCAATGGGATGGTTAACCGGTGGACCTCAATATACAGATCAAGAAAAGGATCTGGCACGTGCAATTATTATTGAACTAGAAAAAAAGAAGACTACTCAACCTGAAAAAAAAGAATATTTTAATGCAGAAATAGAAAAACAACAGATCATTTCTGGCAATCCAATAGGGACGTTGAAGATATTTGCTGCAGCAATGACTACACTCGGTGCAGTCAGCCTGCTCCATAAATATACAGGCTTCCTTACTAATAGGGGAGTAAGCGGTTCTTTACAATCTGCGGACTAACCCATAAAAGAATTAAACAAAAAAGAATAGAATACAACAGAACAAATGGCATCTCTTGTATTTGCTCCTCAATACATTCTACAGTAATAACAACATTGCAAAGGAGCTGTCATGATACAAAAAAATATAATAATAATATTATTGTTTACAGCACTGACAATAGCATCTCTGTATCCAATGGATCAACTACGCGGCATTTCAATTTTTAGCCCACGATCACAAGACAGAAACGCAGCGCGCGATATTGTTGATTGGCATCGCTATATTCATCGCTGGGATGCAGAAAAAAATTATTCTGCATTAAGCTTTACACCACAATATAATCAATCGCTGAGACCAGAACGTATGTCTCTTGTTCTTTTTAATTCTGATACATTTTCACTGTCTGGTAGCCAAATTCCTGGACGTGCCGACACTCAAGAACTCCTTGCTGATTATTTTGGATTATCACCCGCTTTTGCAAGTGATGCATTTTTCAAACCTCTCATTCGCAATTTTATTTTTGATATGGCTCTTTATATTGGATTTGATTCATGGGTAAAGGGATTATATCTTCAATTACGCGGACCAGCGGTGTGGACACAATGGAATTTAAAATTAAGTGAAGAAATTCTTGAAGAAGGACTTACAACACCATTCCCTCCAGGATACATGGCAGAAAATGCAGTAGAAGCACCCTACCATTCATTCACGCAAGCAATGAAAGGATTAGTTCCTTTTGGGCAGGTTGAAAAACTACGCTATGGAAAAATATGTCAAGCCCAAACACTCAAAGGGTTAGCCGCTCTTGAAATAGTACTTGGTTATGATTTTATACGCCGAGAAACTTCGCATGTTGGGTTTAACGTTCGTGCATCTGCACCAACAGGATCACGCCCCAAAGGTATATTCTTTTTTGAACCACGTGTTGGCTGTGGTAAAAATTGGCAAGTTGGTATTGGATTTACCGGACACACACGCCTATGGGAAAAAGATGAAGAACAAGAACTGAGTATGTATGTTGATTGCAATTTTATTAATTTAATAAAAGCTCATCAACACCGTTCATTTGATTTCAAAAAAAATGGTTTTTTTAGTCGTTATATTTTAGCCAAAGAATTTGATAAAAATGGTGAATTTACTGAAAAAATTCTCCCTGCTATTAACTTTACTACCCTCAAATGTAATGTTCATAATAGCATCATGGTTGATATGGTATTTATGTTTGGTTATACCTACAATAATTTTCTTTTTGATATTGGCTATAATGGATGGATTAGAAGCAGAGAAAAAATATCGCTACTGGAATGTATACCACAAAAAAAATACGGTCTTAAAGGGGTACAATTTGCAGTCAATACTATAACTGAACAACCAGACAACACCACCGAAAGCCTTGCTACTATTTTTGAAACTGGTCCCATAATTTCTGATGGCCCATTTCCAGTTTTTGTTACTACCAATGATATTGATGTAAAATCAGCTGCATCACCACTTATTTTAACACAAAAATTATTTTGGCACTTTGCCTATGCATGGCCACAAAAAGACACCCATGAATATTCACCGTTCTTGGGCATTGGTGCAGAAATTGAATTTGAAGGTATTAATAGTAGAAATGCCTATCAACCAGCAAACACTACCATGGGGCAGGCAAGCGTGTGGCTGAAAGGCGGACTTTCATTTTAATTTATCCCCAATTGGGGTCCCCATTGAAAGAAACTGAAGATGGGGCAAAAAGGCGGTCTTGCATTTTAGCTATTTTATGCGCAACTCATGAACGTAATTAATAACATCTTGAACATTATGAATTTTTTCAGCATCTTCATCATTAATTTCAATGCCAAATTCTTCTTCAACTTTCATAATAATATCAACCATATCAAGCGAATCTGCACCAAGATCTTGTAATGTTGACTGTGCATTTATTGTTGCAGCATCGATATGTAATTTTTCAGCGATAAGAGCAATAATTTTATCTGCCGTTTCTTTTATTTCAATTGCCATTAATAGATCCCATTTATTTATGTTCTTTTTTGATCATTTCTTTTAGTATATCAATGTCTTCTTTTTTTGAAATTGCTATAACAAATTTTTCAGGATAATGTTGTTTTACCATCTCAGCAACACTCGCTCCAGGATTTGCAATAATAATACAATCATAATCAACAAGTTTACGCATTACTTCAGTAAACATCAACGGTGAATTAATATGACGGATAAAGCGATCCTTGATATCAGCACTCTGTACTATTATTTCACCATCAACACTGCTCAACAATGGTATACGTAAATCATTAAAATCAACTTTTTCAAGATATAATTTAAATTGTTCAACAACGGGATTCATTAACTTGCAATGTAGACCAGCCTCTATACCAACGTATTCAACAATGCCATTTTCATTAATACTATCCTCAATACGTGAAAGTTGATCACGATTACCTGCAACGATATGATCTGTTGCGCTATTATATAGAGCAATAAAAGGCCCTTCATCACTATTGCCCACATGCATACATGCATCTTCAATCTGCTTAGTTTTTACGCCTGTTATACGCACAAGATCAACATCCATTCCATCAACAAATTCTTGATAAAATGAACAAAATTTATTCAATAAATATAAACCATCAGGAAAACTAAAACAGCCTCCAGCAAACAATGCCGCATACTCTCCATTATTATATCCCGCAACAATATCAGGTTCTATACCATTTTCTTTTAATACTGCATACGTAGCACTACCCATTAAAAATAATGCTGCATAAGCATGTGCCAGCTTGGCTAATTCAACATCTGAAGAAGCAAAACATAACTTAACACAATTATTATTTAAACAATTTGATGCTTCTTCAAAATATTCTTGCACAATACGATATTCATCATATAAATTTTTTCCCATGCCAACAAATTGGCTACCATAACCAGGAAACAGTAATGCTATTTTCATATTCAGTTCCTTATGGTCCCCCCTCTTATATTTTTCCTTCTGCGCTCGTCCTGAACTTGTTGAAGGATATCCTCGAGCGCTCGAAGAAATCCTTCAACAAGTTCAGGACGAGCGCGAAAGAATTTCAAAACAGAGTGAACTTAATAATTTATACTTTATAAACTAGCACGAAGCGCCTTCAAACGAGCAACACTTTCTACTTTTCCTATAATAGCCAACAAATCAAACACCCCAGGACCAGATGCTTTTCCAATTAATGCAAGACGAATTGGCTGTAATAATACCACCGATTTAACATCCAACTGCGCAGCCAATTCTTTAGCAATTACCGCACAAGCATCATGAGTTAAGATTTCTTGTTGCCCTAAAAGATCAATAATTAAATCCACATGGTGTTTAGTATCAGAAACAATCCATTTTTGCATATCTTCTGGATGATAATCACGAGGTCCATTGTGAACAAGTACCACTTCTTCAACAAGCATTCTTAATGTTTTTACTCGTTCTTTATACAATGTAATAGCTTTTTTAATCGTATCACCATGCCATCGTGGAAAACGTGTTGCAAAATGAGTATCAATATCAGATACAATGGCATCAAACAATTCTTCTTCTGTCATTTTTTTAATATAAACAGTATTGACCCATGCAAGTTTTTCAAAATCAAAAATTGCACCTTTTTTGCCAATGTGATCTAATGAAAAATGCTCAATAAGTTCTGATAAAGAAAAAATTTCCTGATCGCCATGCGACCAACCAAGCCGTGCTAAATAATTAAGTAACGCATGCGCATTATAACCTTCACGACGATATTCAACGACTGACGTTGCGCCATCACGCTTGCTGAGCTTGTCTCCACTTGGCCCTAAAATAAGCGGTAGATGGCCAAATCGTGGCGCTGGTTGACCACACGCTTCATACAATAAAATTTGCTTTGGCGTATTAACAATATGCTCTTCACCGCGAATGATATGAGAAATTTTCATAAAAATGTCATCAACAACAACAACAAAATTATACATTGGATATCCACCAGAACGAAGAATAATAAAATCATCCATCTGATCAAGACCAATAGTAATAGTACCTTTTATAAGATCTTCGAAGGCAATTTCTGTACGATCATGCGGCAATTTAAAACGAACAACATGCTGTCTATTTTCATCACTTGCTTGCTCAGCGCGATCACGACAATATCCATCATACATAACAAACGCATCACCGTGAGTTGTGTGCGCATACCGCGCAACAACATCTTCTGGTGAACAAAAACATCGATATGCTTTACCTTCATTAATTAACTGCTGTGCAACCTTTTGATGTTCAGCTATGCGTTCACTTTGCGTTACAATTTCTTCATCATGTTCTAAATGTGTCCACATGAATGACTGCAAAATTGAATCACGATATTCCTGTGTTGATCGTTCAACATCAGTATCTTCTATACGTAATAAAAAAGCGCCACCATGGTGACGCGCAAAAAGCCAGTTAAACAATGCAGTTCTTAACCCACCAATATGCAAGTGTCCCGTTGGTGATGGTGCAAATCGAACACGCACATGCCTGTCTATACTCATATTTTTTTCTACCCATTTATACAATCGTTAATTTCAATAATTCTTGCACTTGGCTTACCCATGGAGAAGCTGCTATCTTTTCATCCTGCTGCTCATCAACAAGGTGTTGCCATACATTACGCGCCAAATCAATGCGATCAGTTGCCCAATAATATCGCCCCAAATAAAATTGTGCACTATCACGATATATATTATTCGTATCATCTGCTAAATTTTTTAATGATGTAAGACCTGCACTAATCACAGCTACATCAGCAGAATCAAGTTTAATAAGCGCTCTTTGCATTTCATATAATGCAAGAATTGGCGAAGATTGCATATCATTAATCATGCTATCTAACGTAACCAATGCCGCATCTTTATCGCCGTTTTTTAACAAAATATTAACTTTATATTCTTGATAATATGGCAACAATGATGAACGCGAATGTTTTTCATAATTTTTTTCAAATTTATCAAGTAGCAATGCCCATTGAGGATCCTTTTCCCGCACCATTACATCATATTCTGCTACAAGTGTACTAAAATCATATTGTGCTGATTGCTCTCTGTTTGCAACCCATAATGTATACGAAAAAAACAGCACTATCAATACAACAAGCACTGATAAAAACATAAAAAAATGCCTACTTTGTGTAAACACTGCATTCGAAATAGTTTCTAAAAGATTAGATCGAGTGATTTTTTGACTAGCCATACTATATAACTCCACGACAAAATTGTTGTTAAACAAAGCATTACCCTACACATGCAAAAGTACCACACCTTATCAAAAAAATAAAGTCATGTATTTACACGATCGCTACAACTGCACGTGTTGTGAAACAGATGCCTGCTTTACCGCATTAATAGACGTCTTACTTTTTTCTAGTAACATTTTTAACGTCTCATTAAATGTTGGAAGAATTTTTTGTTCCACTGTTTCATGTGCTAATAAAATTGCTTGAGTAATTGCCTGCTCTTTAGAAGATCCATGTGCAATAATCACCGGCTTATTAACACCAAGCAACAACGCACCCCCAGTACGAGCATAATCAACTCTTTGTTTAATACGATTCAACACAGGATATGCACAACCAAGTAACAACTTTAATAATAATGAACGCGATGCTTCTTCTTTCATCCAATCCATAATTGCTTTTGCAGTACCCTGAATACCTTTAAGTAATATATTTCCCGTAAATCCATCAGTCACCACAACATCTGCTCGTCCAGAAAAAATATCTCGTGCTTCAATATTACCAATAAACTCAAGATCCGTCTGAGATAGCAAATCAAAAGCATTTCTAACCAATGCAGAACCTTTATATGACTCATGTCCATTAGAAAGCAATGCAATACGTGGCTGCGCAATATGTTTAACAATACGCATATACGCATACCCCATATACGCAAATTGAACCAAATATTCTGGCTTACAATCGGGGTTTGCTCCAAGGTCAAGACAAAAGAGTGAACCGTTTGTTGTTGGCAAAAAAGTCCCAATCGCCGGACGTATAATGCCAGGCACACGACCAACAATAATAGTCGCTGCTGCCATTACCGCCCCTGAATTACCAGCGGAAACAAATGCCTGAGCTTTACCAGAATGTACTGCCTGCAACGCACGAATAATAGATGAATCTTTTTTACGTAACATGCCACGAACAGGATCTTCATCCATATCAATAACATCAGAACAATGAACAAGTTCAATAGGAAGAGATCGCCAACGAGGATAATAATAGGCCAATAATGGCATAACTTTATCCTGATTGCCAAACAACATAAGGGGAACCCCTTTTTGTGCTGCAGCTAATGCGCCTTGAACAGCTTCTTGCGGGGCATAATCACCCCCCATAACATCAACCGCAACCATTATAAGGTTCCCCTCAATAGAATTTATAAACTCAATTATTCAGATTGTGTGCTTTCTGAAGCTTTTTTCACCGGCGCTTTTGCTGCTTTTACCGCAAGACGTCTCACAATTCTATCTGCTTTAGTTGCTAAAACTTTAACACCTTTGTAAAAACCACACTCTTTACACGCTGTATGAGGAACTATTGCAACTTTACAGTTAAGACAACCTGTTATTGCTTTAACTTTAATACCCTTATTTGCAAATCGCGAATCACGGCGGGCTCTGGAACGTTTCCGTTTTGGTACTGGCATGACAACATCCTAAAAAACTAATAAAATATACATAACTGTTTATATTCAATGTAAGAAATATACATAATTATACGTCATTTCTTACAATAACGCAAAACGAAATAATATTAAATCTATAGACATTGAGCACTTTGAGGCCAAATGTCATTTTTAACAAAACAATTGCATAATGTATTTTCTATTTGTTATTTTATAAACAATAGTATTTTATAAAAAGGACCACTAATGAACCTAAAGCCCTCAATTACATACCGACACCTGTCAGCATTTCTCATATTTTTAACACTACCATTCTCTGTTATAACAATATCTGGCGCTAATACCACTAAAAATAAAAAAGCACGGCATACCCAAGAAGAAATATTAGCTGCCGATGCATTATATGCAAAAACCTTTGGCGACAAAGGTGATCTAACAATGTACTCAACAAAAAAGTTTGCTATTTTAACCTGCATGGACTGTCGACTTGATCCCGCTAAAATTGCCGGGCTTAAAGAAGGTGATGCGTATGTTATTCGTAATGCCGGTGGAAGAGCAAGTGATGATGCAATTCGCTCATTAGTCATATCAAGTAAATTATTAAAAACAAAAGAGTGGTTTGTTATTCATCATACTGACTGCGGAATGGAGACATTTACTGATGTAACTATGAGAAACCTCATGAAAGAAAGTTTAGAAAAAGCAATAGTAGATAAGCATGGCCATTGGCACAATAAGTACAAAGGTCATGGCTCAACAGAAGCTCTTTACATTGATTGGTTAACGATTAATAGTGGCCTTAACAAATCTGTTATAGCTGACGTCACCCGCATACGAAACCACCCACTTGTTTCTAAACAAATTCCAATATATGGGTATATTTATGACGTGTATACAGGAAAACTTATTCCTGTGCCAACAGCTATGAAAATTGGAGCAGTAAAAAAATAATGGAATTACAAAAATCATCTTAATGATCATCTTTATAATTCCATTTTTTTATAACAAAAGCGCTGTAAATGGCTTAAACACACCAAACAAGTAGCTTAATACAAACATAAACACTTTTCATATATTGAATTTTTTTATTTTATTATTGACATTATAAAGGCTAATAAATTATTATAAGCATAATGACAATTGAAAGCCATTAAAAAAATGAGATAAATTATGCCTAAAAAAATAACTTTTCTCTTATCAATGTTCTTTTGTGGCGGCATTATTTTTGCAGCGCAAACACCATTAACCCAACAAGAACTCAATACTTATCATTTATTTCTGACTATTAACAAAGAAAATTCGCATATGCCCAATATTCTTAAAACAAATAACATATCTGCTCAAGATCTCTATAATATTTTAATAAAACGAAAAAACGCGCTGCTCTTGAAAGGTCTTTCTCTATCAATGACAAAGTCAAAAATAGATACCTTTTTAGGATTAGTGGAGCCATCATCACACGGTTATGCTCTATCTAATGTAGATTTATTTAAATTTTTTGTTATATTTAGTCCTTTAATTCTTGGTATCCCAATATTAACAACAGGCCTAGCTATACAACAATTTATGGCCCCATCTCATACTAAAACAGTAATAAGCTCTGGCCTTATCGGCGCTGGCGGCATAATCTCCTCACCTACTATTCTTCTTGGATTAACCATAGCCGCTGGAAAACTTGAAAAGTTTTTAAAAAATATTATTTATTACCCAAAGATTAAAGAATTAAATGAACTTGAAAAGATTGAAAACAGTATACAGGCACTAGAATGGCATTATCCAGATTTAATTACACAGCAGCCAACATCCCTGTAAAATCCTGTTCAACAACACCATCAAGTTGCAAATTAAACAATTCTGAAATTACATAAACCCAATCACCGGTAGGAAATTTTTTTTCTTTCATCAAAGCAACCTTAACCTGAAAATCTATTTCTTGTTTTGTTGCTTTCCAAGGAACTGCCGACATTCTATACTCAGACCTGTCTGGAAAAAATACACCCAATGAATTATGCTCAGCTGCTTGTAAACCCGCAATAACCATCAAAGAAAAACACATCAATTTTATTTTCACCGCAATATCTCCGCGTACAATAATATATATTTATAAAAGAATGTATATTGCTGTACGCTTTTCTATAGCTCTGTCAAATTGACATTAATGTATAGTTAAGTGGGTATCAAATAACAAAAATAAGTTCTGCTTTATTGCTATTTTTAGACAATATTGCTAATATAAATAATATAAATCACGCTCTTATACAAAACAGGGACTACTATGTTAACAATAATACATAAAAAAACCGCCTTGCTTACCGTATGTTTAGTATATTGCATAATCAATGTAAAAACGATAGCAGCTGTCTACAAAATGGCCCGAACTAACTATGAAGCAATTTATCAACTTAGGCTAAAATGGGCTATTGAAGATTTAAATAAGGATCTTAATAATTTAATAGCGAATCTTAACAATTTAAAAGAAAAAGAAAATCACATATCAGATACAATAGAACGATTAAAAAAAGAAAAATTCCTTTCTTATCACCTATACAAGGTTTTTGGCACCCTCTATAGCAAACCTCGACTAATAGAACCTGGTCCATTTCCTTCTCTATGGAATTTAGAGGAAAAGGTGCGATTTATTACAGCTTATGGACTTCTTCCTATTACCGCTCCACTTGCTGCTGGTTATGTTGCAACAGAATGGCTATCGAAAAAAAACAATGATGATATAATTGCAAAACTAAAAAATGATCAACAAGAAATTAATGCTGAGATCAAAACAATTCAACTGAGAAATGACCATGAAATCGCAACTATTGAAGAAAAAATAACTAAGCTAAAAACTGAAACCACAGAGCTCAAAGAATTGGATAACTTCATAGCTACCTATAAACCCATATGGACTACTTCGCCAAACTCCACATCCCCGTAAAATCTTGTTCAACAACACCATCAAGTTGCAAATTAAACAATTCTGACTGAACCACATCAAAGGTTAATTGCGTAGCACTAACAACATCATCAAAAGAAATTGGCCGTTTACATGCAGCAATAATATTTTTTTGTTGCACAGAATAATTGTTATATCTATCTGTTCTCCCGCGCTCGCCCTGAACCTGTTGAAGGGTGTCCTCGAGCGCTCGAAGATACCCTTCAACAGGCTCAGGGCGAGCGCCTTGGAAGAATTCAAGATCTAACTGCATCGACTTATGTTCAGTTGCACGTAAATCACCTATAATAATACGATCACCAAATTCATGTAAAATATCAGAACTATTCATAACAAGCTTTGCGCCACTCTGAATAAGTGCATTACATCCAGCACTCAATTCATTATCAAATAGTCCGGGTATCGCAAATACTTCTCTACCTTGTTCCATTGCATAATGCGCTGAAATTAATGCACCACTTTTTTGTGCTGCTTGAACAACCAGACATCCATGAGACAATCCCGTAATAATACGATTACGTGCAGGAAAATTTCCTGGCAATGGTTCCATAGTCAAAGGAAAAGAACTTACAACTAATCCGCCTTGATCAACTATAGACTTAAATAATTTTTTATTTTGATGTGGATATGGCATCAACAATCCAGAGCCAAGCACTGCAATAGTTTTACCACCATGTTTTAAAGTTGCCTCATGCGCCATTGTATCAATACCATGCGCACCACCACTGACAATGGTATACTGTGCTGTAACAAGATCAGGAATTAATGCATTAACAACACGATATCCATAGGCATCTGCTTTGCGCGCACCAACAATTGCAAGAAACTTACTAGCTTCTTTTTTAGTTAAAGTCCCCTGAGCCTGACCTTGCCAATATAACACCACCGGAGGCAAGTAAATTTCACGCAATAATGATGGATACGTTAAATCTTCAGTGGTTACCCATGTAATATTATTGCGCTCGATCAAATCAAGTTCATATTCAAGAATTTTTTTATTCTGTAAACCATCGACAAGTTTTTGCGCAGTAACGTCAGAAAAACCAAATACACGCATCCACTCGCAAGCAGAAAATGAATAAAGATCTGATGCCGCAACACCAGATCTTAGTAATGCTGTAATTTTCTGGATAATCCCAGGACCAATATCATTAATTAATGTAAGGTGAAGAATTAAATCCCTGTCTATCATATATACCTAAAAATCTAATTCTTCTTCTTCCTCTTCATCTTCACTATCGGCATCTTCTTGTTCATATTCAATATCATCTTCAGGCGATTCATCTTCATGCTCGCCTTCAAGGCCTTCTTCTTCATCATCTCCTGCATCCTCAGTCTCTGGCAATGTACGCGTTTCAATAATCACACCAGTTTCATCATTAACACCACCAGCAGGAGTATCATCACTACCTTCAAATGCAACAACATTGTGCAATTTTTGCTCTTCATCAAGCCTAATCAAACGAACACCTTTTGCCTGACGACCCATTGCACGAATATCTTTAGCAGAAAGACAAATAATTTTACCCGCTTGATCAATGAGTAAAATATGTGAATCATCATGAACAATAGCAAGACCAATAACAGGACCATTACGCTTATCTGTTGGAATTGTTCTCACACCCATGCCACCACGATGCGCAATGCGAAAATCTGCTATGCGAACTTTTTTACCATAACCATGCTCAGTTGCAAAAAGAATTTCACCATGATCAGAAACAATTTCCATACCAACAACACGGTCATTCTTTTTAACACGTATACCCATAACACCACTCGCCTGCCGACCCATAGATCGTACTTCATCTTCTTTAAAGCGAATTCCTTGACCCTTTGATGTTGCAAGAACAATGGTATCACTACCACTACTCAATGAACAAAAAACAAGCTCATCACCTTCGCGTAATGTTATTGCACGAATACCCGTTGCCCGAATTTTTGCAAAATCAGATGCATCAGTACGCTTAATAATACCTTCACGCGTAACCATGACCATAAACTTACCTTCCATGATACGAGAAGGAAGAAGTTTAACCACATACTCACCATCTTGCAATGGCAATAAATTAATAATTGCTCTGCCACGGGCAACACGTGATGCCTCAGGGACCTCAAAAGTATTTAAACTATACACGCGCCCCAAGTTAGTGAAGAATAAAAGCATATCATGTGCCTTAGCAACAAACACATCTTGAACAATATCACCTTCAAGAGCGGTAAGACCCATTTTACCCTTACCACCACGACGCTGCACACCATACGCATCAAGCGGAACACGTTTAACATACCCCTTCATGGTGAGCGTTACTACCGCTTCTTCATCAGGTATTAAATCTGCTTCGGTTAAAATATCTATCGCACCTTCAATTTTTGTGCGACGAGTATCATTATATTGTGATTTAATATCTTCTAATTCTTTAACAATTTCCTGCCTAAGAATTGGTTCATTTTCAATAATAGATTTAAAATAAATAATTTTAGTTTTAATCTCTTCCATCTCACTATAAATTTTTTCTTGCTCAAGACCAGTCAAGCGCTGCAAACGCATTTCCAAAATTGCTTTACCTTGCCGCTCAGAAAGCAAAAATCGTTTATTAAGCAGTATAATTGCCTCATTGGCTGACGGTGATTTTTTGATCATCGCAATAACTTCATCAATACTATTTAATGCGATAATGAACCCCGCTAGAAGATGTTCACGCTCTTGCGCTTTGTTAAGATCAAATTGCGTACGACGATAAATAATTTGTTGACGATGATATAAAAATTCACTCAACAACTGACGCAATGAAAATATTAATGGTTGATTATCAAGCAGCCCAAGCATCAAAATAGAAACTGACGTTTGTAAATTAGTATGTTTATATAACTGATTTACCGTAACACTTGGAATTTCACCACGTTTAAGTTCAATAACTAAACGCATTCCTTTTTTATCTGATTCATCTTTAATATTGGAAATACCATCAATAATTTTATTTTTTACTAAATCAGCAATCTTAATAGTCAAATCAGCTTTATTAACCTGATATGGCAATTGCGTAATAATAATACTTGCGCCTTTAGTTTGTTTTTCTTCAAATTCAACAACACCGCGCAAAATTAAATTGCCTCGACCAGTTTTATATGCTTTTACAATTCCTGCACGTCCACAAATGATTCCCCCTGTTGGAAAATCTGGCCCTGGGATATGCTCAAACAGTTGATCGTCGGTGATCGATTCATTTTTCAACATAGCCAATAAAGCATCAGTAATTTCACCCAAATTATGAGGAGGAATAGATGTTGCCATACCAACAGCAATACCTGCCACCCCATTAATAAGTAAATTAGGTAACTTGCTTGGTAACACAATCGGCTCTACTGTTGATTCATCAAAGTTTGGAGTAAAAGATACCGTCTCTTTTTCAATATCGGCTAAAATTTCTTGCGCAATACGTGCCATACGAACTTCAGTATAACGCATCGCTGCAGCATTATCTCCATCAACAGAACCCCAGTTACCCTGTCCATCAAGTAATGGATAACGCTTAGAAAAATCTTGAATTAACCCTACCATCGATTGATACACCGCCTGGTCACCATGTGGATGAAATTTACCAAGTACATCACCCACTACACGCACTGATTTATGGTACGGTTTATTATAAAAAAAACCCAGTTGATGCATCGTATATAAAATACGACGATGAACTGGCTTTAACCCGTCACGTATATCAGGAAGTGCCCGACTAACTACGACAGACATTGCATAATCGAGAAAAGAATCTTTCAACTCTTTTTCGATCAAAATTGGTTTAATATTAACATTTTTATTAGTAACAGTTGAAGTGGGACGTTCCATCAAATTAGCCCTTTTCTCACATCAAAAAACAGTATCAAAAATTATCTATAATATACAATTAGTATAGTAAGATTGTGCAATTATGACAAGCCAAACATTTTTCATTGTCCTTGCGTATTAATAATGCTATAGTTTCACTTAATTTTTAAACTCATAAAAAGGAGATGCTTGATGAAACTCAATATAACAATTATATTCTCTATTACTGCGTTCTTAACTACAGCAATTCAATGCAGCGAAGTTGTCATTAAACCCGGCAGTGAAATTCGCGTCAGACCTGCAACAGAAAATGATTTACCAGCAATTTTCAATTTAACACATACTAGTTACGAAACCGATTTTAAACCTTTATGGAAAAAAGATTATGCATCCCTTTCTCCACAAGACCAAACCCATATTGATGAATTTGCTAAAGCAAAAGAACACGACCACAATAATGCAATCAAAGACTTTATTAAACGACAAGCAAACAAAGAAGACTATTGTGTACTTATAGCACTTATGATAAAACCTAACTCTCTATATAATATAACCAATCAAAATGAATCATTTACCGGCTATTGCGTATTTCAAAAATTAGATGCGACAACTATATATATAAATCGTATTTTAGTTGATCCAACATTACGCAAAAAAGGTATAGCAAAAATACTTGCACGTGCAGCATTTGCACAATGGAATACAGTTACACAATGTAAAGTTCGAGCACTTATACTTAATGACGAAATTAATACACTTTATAAAAACCATGGCTGTACACAGACAAATGAAATATCACTTGATTCAGACACAGGTAACATTGTTACTGATTCTAATGCGCCAAAAACACATTATGAATATACGTACACCATACAAAAAAAATGAAGAAGCCATTCACCAATCAAGGCAAATGGCCAAAAAAAAACTTAAAATACAATAATTATGATACCTCAATAACTCTCTTTTTACACAAATTAAATAGATCAACAACAAATACCGTAATATTATCTTCGGCACCTTTTTTAATAACATACTGAGTTAATTTCTGAGCAATGCCAGCTAATGAATTAGTTTCATCATAGTACGATTGTACCAATTCAATTGCTTTTTGGTTGGATATATCACCCCATAAACCATCAGTGGCTAAAATTAACCAACGATGTTCATCTGTTAACGCATGCTTTACATATTCTGGATCAGCAATCACCTGACCTACTTGTGGTTGACATACTAGCCCTTGCGGCAAAGCAATATTTGGCCATTGTTCCAAAGGGAACGGAATCGTCAGTCCAGCTACCTTGATTATTTTATGTGCACTTAGATGCACATCTTTTATCTCAACTTCTTTTCCTTTAGGCCATGTATCTCCCATTGCACGTGACATTTCAAGACCATTAATTCTCCACGGCCCTGACTTCTCACCACCAAGAGGATCTCTATATCTATATATTATTCCATTCGCTTGTATTATACGGTTACGCTCATCTTCTCTGGCCATTGTCTGATCACACGTAGCAAAAAAAACTTCATTCTTATTGCCACAAACTGCCCGAGAATCACCAACATTAGCACTATGAATAGTGCGATCATTAATATACACAACTAAAGCAGTTGATCCACCATTTAAATTTTTAATAGCATGATCTTCACAGTCAGAAAAAGCTTTCTCAAATGCTTGTTTTTCTGTTAATGAACATTTTAAGTTATATTGAAATTTTGCAAGCACATTATGTGCCATATACCGAGCAACTTCTTTACCTAAATGACCATCAAATACGGCAACAAGCAATTCTCCTTTATTAATATCAATGACACACGCTGAAAAATCCTCTTGGTGGGGTCGTTGATTTTTCACACTGCATCTATCAATATAAGAAGAAATTTCAGAACATTTTTCAGAAAAAATTTCAATAGGCTTTTCACTTGCATAACAAAGAGAAATTATATTACACAAAAAGAACAATAATTTTTTATTCATGCCGACCCCTCACCACATTAATTTTATATAAACAGATACAGCAATTGTATCACTATTTTTTAATTTTATACACTGACATCAATTAAAAAACAAAACCATGAAGACAATCAACACAGCACATGATTTCCTACAAAGCATTATGCGATTATAAGAAATTTACAAGCACACCAGATCTCTTTATACTGACAAGTAAGGTTTTTTTGACTTAAAAATTACATGTAACCATATTGAGAAAAACATGAGCCAACGTATTCCACATTTACAAGAATTCACTCCTGATAAAATCAGAAACTTTTCAATCATTGCCCATATCGATCATGGAAAATCAACATTATCCGATCGATTATTGGAAGTTTCTGGCACCATTACTGAACGACAAAAAAAGGAACAATTTTTAGATAAACTTCAAGTAGAACGGGAACGTGGTATTACCGTAAAAGCACAGACAGCTTCTATGTTTTATACACACAAGGGTGTTAAATATCTCCTTAATTTAATTGACACTCCAGGCCATGTTGATTTTACCTATGAAGTGTCACGATCATTATATGCATGCCAAGGTGCGCTATTGCTTATTGATGCGGCACAAGGGGTGCAAGCACAAACAATGGCAAACTTCTACCTTGCTTTTAATCAAGATTTAACAATAATACCCATCATTAATAAAATTGATCTTCCTAATGCTGATCCAGAAAAGGTTACCAACCAATTTGTAAATTTATTTGATTTTAAAGCCGATGAAGTTATTAAAGCTTCTGCTAAAGCAAATATTGGCATCCCAGAAATTTTTCAAGCCGTCATTGAACGCATACCAAATCTACAGGTATCATCTGATAAACCGTTACGTGCACTATTATTTGATTCATGGTTTGATGACTATCGAGGAGTTGTATGCCTGATTGCTTTGCATGATGGAATTATTAAAAAAGGCGATATTATATGCCTGGCACAAGCAAGCTCCAATTATGAAGTGCTAGAAGTTGGACTCATGTATCCAGAGCCAACTCCAACCAATGTTTTATATGCAGGACAAGTTGGCTATCTCATTACTGGCATGAAAACCATTAAAGAAGCACAAATTGGCGATACTATCTACCACAACAAAAAACCTGTGGATCTATTTCCCGGATTTAAACCAGCAAAACAGATGGTATTTGCCGGAATATTTCCTGTAGATAGCGAAGAAATTGGATTACTAGAAGAAGCAATAGAAAAACTCACCCTCAATGACGCCAGTGTATCTATTGAAAAAAAGAGCTCTGCAGCCCTTGGCATTGGATTCCGGTGTGGATTTTTGGGCATGTTACATATGGAAGTTTTCAAGCAGCGCCTTGAACAAGAATATAATTTAACAGTAATTGCTACAGCCCCAAGCGTATTATATCAAATAAAAATGGCAGGAACTGGTAAAATTGTCGATATTGAAAATCCATCAGACTTTCCTGAGCGCAATTATATTGATGAAATTTTAGAGCCAATGATTGATGCAACCATTATTGTTCCACAACAATATCTTGGCAGCGTCATTAAACTTTGCGAAGAAAAACGCGGCAAACAACAAAATCTTACGTATCTTGACGATACACGCGTAATTTTAAAATATCGCCTCCCTTTAAATGAAGTGGCAATGGAATTTTATGGCGACCTGAAAGGTATTAGCTCTGGATATGCAAGCTTTGATTATGAAGTTTCTGGCTATGAACCAGCAGATTTAGTCAAAATGGATATTTTATTGAATGGTAAAGCCGTTGACGCACTTTCTATCATTATTCACCGAGATAGAGCCTTTTATATTGGCAGGGACCTTACGCAACGACTACAAAAGGTTATCCATCGCCAACTCTTTGAAGTTATCATCCAAGCCGCTATCGGGGCAAAAATTATTGCCCGTGAACGCGTAGCGCCATTGCGCAAAGATGTAACGGCAAAATGCTATGGTGGCGACGTATCCCGCAAACGCAAACTTCTTGAAAAGCAAAAAGAGGGTAAAAAGAAAATGAAACAAGTAGGATCAGTTGAAGTGCCTCAAGAAGCATTTTTATCTTTATTAAAAAAATAATTATTTTTTTAA
>F14TC_100047942_pt1 | contig 21532 bp, 27 predicted proteins | sample KannatnBrdUF14TC_FD_10806 | JGI IMG/M metagenome (IMG submission 10806)
AAAGAAATGTCGGTTTTGCGTGGGGACAATGGGGTCGCGCGGACGCGCCTCGCTCCGGCTGCGGCCGGGCCTTTTCGGAGGCCCGCCGCGCCTGCGCCGGCGCCCGCGTCTCCCCGGCCGGTCGACCGATCAGACAGACGCGTCCCACTGCTCGCCTGCGACGTCTGCGGTGCCGCCTGCGAAGGCTATGACGGGCTGGCCACCCACCAGACCCACAAACATCCCACCCCCTCCCTGCACGTCCCTGGCACGGGCCCGCTGGCCACCTCCCTGAACGCCGCCATCGAGCATGTCCTCACCTTGGCCTCTGCCCAGTCTTCCCCTTACCCCGACCTCCCTCCCCCTCCCCTCCCTCACCCTCGCTCTACCCCCGTCGCCCTGCTCACCTGTAACGTCTGCGGTCTCAAACTCCACGGCTACCCCGCCTACGAAATTCACTTCGATGCCAAACACCTCACTGAACCCGAAAAAAAATAGCCCTCTCGCGCTCACAATTGCCCCGTCCCGCCCCGCAAACCAAATCTACGGCCCAGACCCCTCACCTCCCTTACCTCCCCTGTCTTGGGTCCCCCTGCTCGCAGATTCGCCCTCGCGAGAGCGAGTGACCCCTTACGCGCGCCGGTACGCGATGGAACGGGACTCCTAGACTTGGATCAGGTCCTGGTCCAGGCCCAGGACTAGGCTAGGTCTATAGCTAAGCCCAGGCCCAAGTCTGCTTGCTGGAGCTAGCAAAGAGTCCAAACGGTGCAAAAAAGCCAGGCGAATAAGGGCAAACCTACCCTACATATTACATGTTATGTAGGGTGCTAACTGTAGCTAGCACTGCTGCTAACTATGTGTCGTTGCTACCATTTGTTGCGGGCTGAGGTATGGTTGTGACACGCTCACCAAGCTTACGCGGGGGAAGGGGTAAACCTGAACTGTCATGTTTCATTTTGGACGTGGACTTAATCTCGGGAGGGAGTTCATAAAGGCCGCTTTGCAAGTACGCGACCTTAGCATCGTGGACGATGCGGCGGAGGAACTCGCACTTGGTAATACCGAGGGCTTTGGCGGTAGTTGTGAGGAAGTGGTGATCTTGTTCGGGGAAGAGGCCCATGGCGGGGCGCATAGGGGGTGGGCGGTAGTTGGGCATATGGGGGCAGTGTGGCGCACCTGGCAAGCAAATGCAAAACCCCCCGTAATGTTTCCCGTGAAACCTTTTTACCCAAAAACCCCAACGAATTCGCGGCCCCTTCGCTTTTCCTTCGTACTGTGCTAGCAAACTGCTACTTTCCGCTAGCTAACTGCTAATTTTTTAGGCGAAACCTCAACAAAAACAAGCGAGTTGTGTGAGTACTTGACAAGTAATCATCATGATACTATTATCTGCGCATGGAAAGCAACTGCGCATGTGGAGAGCGGGCGGAGAAATACGTAGGAATCTGCGGCGGGTGTGTGCAGGGATATAAAGACCGGGCGCGTATGTTGGTAACACAGGCAGTAAAAACAGGGGTATTGCCCTGGCTAGGGGGAGGAGAGGTGGCGTGTGTAGACTGCGGGCTACCCGCGCAGTGTTACGACCACCGGGACTATCGCCGGCCGCTCTGGGTCTCGGCGCTGTGTCGGCGCTGTAACCGAGGGCGTGGACCTGCCAACGGAAGGTGGAGTCATATGCAACACAAACTGAGATGTCTGCGGTGTGGCCATCTCTGGCTACCCCGCATGGAGGGCAGGCCGGTAGCCTGTCCGAGGTGTCATTCGCCGATCTGGGACAAGCCAAGACCAGAGCCCGCGCCCGGCGGAAAGAAGCATCACCGGGTGGCCTTGTTTGAGGCCTTGCGACAAGCAGGGCGGATTGGACTGGAGCGACACCTAGACGCACTAGAAGTGAGATACTACTTACGCAAAACACGGATCTGGATAAAAGCAACCGGCTATAGCTGGCAATAAGGAGAAAGAACAATGGACATACGCAAACTAACCGCTCTGGGGATAAGCCCGATACTGGCATGTAGCGGGTATCGGTTTGACAAAAGCTGGCGGCAGGCAGACACGGGGGGCAAGGCGTGGGTCTACAGTCTGGTCTCGACGATCAATGCCAACTGGTATGCCGACAGGCTGCGGGACAAGTGGTGTGGGGGAAGGCAAGAGTCGGGAGAGGAGGAGTAATGGCGGCGCGTGGCAAGGGCAAGGCATACCAGGGCATGAACTGGATACGGCCAGAGAAGCGGCTGGCGATCTATCTACGGGATGGGTTGGCGTGTGTGTACTGTGGAGGGACCGTGGAAGATGGGGTACGCCTCACCTTAGACCATCTAGTCCCACACTGTGAGGGTGGAAGTAACGAGGCGACGAATCTTGTCACTGCCTGTCTGCGGTGCAACAGTAGTCGGGGCAAGCGATTATGGACCAAATTTACCGTAGCGGTAGCGGAGTACTTAAATCACGGGGTAAAGGCCAGGCAGATACAGGCCCACATTCTGAGCCAGAGAGACAAGCCTCTGGAGATAGGGCTGGCCAAAGACCTGATAGCCAGGCGGGGTAGTTTAGCAGCAACGTTAGCGAGCGGAGAGCGGAGTTAGGAAGCCCCCTCACCTGATGGCTGTCAGGTGAGGGAGAATCACACCAGAACTCAAAGCATGCGGTCAGGAGAAATTGAAAATGGACACACCACATGGTAGCACGAAGCAGCAACCGGAGATAGCCGGCCACGCGCAGTATCATCTCACGGTCAAGAGCAAGAACGTGAAGACCGGGCCGATACCGGTCAGTACCACGTCAGACGACACCTGCCCGGACGCCTGTCCGCTCAAGGAGAAGGGGTGTTATGCCCATGGGGGGAAGGTGTTCCTGCACTGGCGCAAGGTGAGCCAGCGGCAGCGAGGCGTGAACCTGGAGGGGTTCTGTCAGTCGATTGCCGCCCTGCCCGAGGGGACGCTGTGGCGCCATAACCAGGCAGGCGACTTGCCGGGCGTGGGGGACACGCTCGACCGGGCAGCGTTAGCGGCCATAGTGGCCGCCAATACCGGCAGGCGGGGATTTACGTTTACCCATAAACCGGTGAGGACGCGGGCAGACCGTCTGGCCATTGCCCGGGCCAATCGGGCGGGGTTCACGATTAACCTCTCTGCCGACACGCCCGTGGAAGCCGATACGTTGGCCAGCCTGGCGATTGGACCCGTGGTCATGACGCACCCGCAAGGGCAACCGGTGCCCGGCTATACGCCCGGGGGCCGCAAACTCACCGTCTGTCCTGCCCAAACGCATAACCTGACCTGCGAGCAGTGTCAGCTCTGCGCCAAATGGACCAGGAAGACGATTGTGGTGTTTCTGGCGCACGGCAGCCAAGCAAAGTACGTCTAGCGGTTCGCTTCCTGTCCTCTCGTGGGAGGACAGGGGGAGAATCACTAAGAGAGAGGAGGACGTATGCCACGCAGAAAACGAGAGATGACCCCATCCCCGCTCGCGACACCAGAGCAAGCGACGCGGTTTGGCATAGAGAAGGTGCGCACCGCCGCAGGAACCCGACTCTTTGACGAGAGCCGCGACTGGGCCGCACTGGCGCGGCGTCTGGAGGTAAAAATCGACGCGGTTCGCTACCGCGTGGAGGACGACACGGCCACCGGCATTGTCTGGACTCGCTTAGACGGGGGCGCGTGGGTCAATGAAGGAGGCTTTCTGCTGTCCAGGAAAATGCCCGGTGCAGGAAAGGAGGAGCGATGCCCATAGCCTGGGAGTGTGAGGGGTGCGGGCGCACCTGTGTAGACGAAGAAGCCGTCGCGGTCGAAGTCGAGCCCCGGGCGCCGCCAGACGGCGAGCCCTGGGAGGTCTGTGAGCGTCTGGTCTGGCTGTGTCGAGACTGTGTGGCCGCCCTCAAGGGCGGTGAGCAACGCTAGCGGCCAGCGCAGGAAGTGTAGGCACCCTGAACCAACAGGAGAAAACGGTAAACCCACTCCTGACTAAAGTCAGAAGCTTTTATGCTGATAATGGCCAACACATTACCGCACATCAGCGCCGTTTACGAAGCGCCTTCCCAGGCTAAAAAGCTTGAGAATCCCTGCGCGTATTTGGCAAGCCCTCAGAGAAAGCAGGCTTATGGGACGCTTTCGGCTATACCGAAGTCAGAGACCCGAAGGCCGTTGAACATACGAAACGTCCCACATCGAAACCATAGCACGCTCCTCCCCAGACTCAAGTCAAGGGTGTTCGCGTGAGACTGGAAGCGAAAGATTTTTTTATGAACATATCAAAACAACAACTGAACGAGGTGTCCACTCTCATTGTGGACATGATGCAACTGGATATGCCGGTAGACTCAGCACGAAAAGCCGCGGACCTCGCCGTCAGGGCGCAAGATATTCTGATCGCGGTCTGGGATGCCAGTGACCCGCAACCGTTGCCGAAAACAGAGAACCCTACGGAACGCAGCGAGCAACAGAATCTGCCACGCGCGCCGCGCTCTCATGGGGGCCGGTGACCGGGACATATTCCCACAAGGAGTTACACCTATGGCACGTAAAACCTACTGGCATAAACACCCGCGCCATTTCGCCAACGAGTGCAACCTGGTCGCTGCGACCACGCAGGAGCAACGCGAGGACCTGGACGCGATGGGATACGAGCGCCTGAGCCGCAAGGCGGCACTGGCTGAGATCAAATACGTCAATGCCGAGAACGAAAGCTGGGGACGCAACCGTGCGTTTGGCGTGATGCGGCTCAGCCAAATCGAAGAACACCAAGTGTGGAGTTAGCAGGACGAACCCACAACCGGGAGGGCAGAGCCCTCCCACACAAGGAGTTACAGACATGCGCCTATTTGCGGCCAGTTATCTGGCCATGGTCCTCTACGCTCAGCCCATAGGCTGGGATCACCCCTACGGGTCCCCCAGCCAGAGCGACTTTTTCCGTCAGCAGCAAGAAGCGCAGCAAGAGCAACGTTCGCGCGCGCGCGAGGAGAACGAACGCCAGTATGACAACCTCATGCGGGACCAGTACGAGAGCCAACGCCAGTTCGACCAGATGAACCGGTGGATGGAGAACCTCGAGCGGCGCCGGGGCTGGTGATGGCGCTCTGGCTGGCGTTGTTTTGGGGAGTGCTGGGGGCCGTCGGGGCGCTGCGGACCCTCGAGGCCCCGGTCCCCTCGGACCAGCAGCATTGGCTGCTGGCCACCCTCCTCTGTTTTGCGGCGGCCAGCCTGCATTGCTGTCTGGCGCGGGGGCGCCCGTGCGCGCGCGCGGACACGGGGAGGACCCAGCAGACGAACAGGAGGTGCGTATGGGACAGACACGAAGACCGCTAGTCGGCCCGCCCTGCCCCGTGGTGATGGTGCGGGGCATTCCTCCCGCGCTCCATCTGGCGGTGCGGGGATTTGCCAGGCGACACCGGCTCACGATGGGCCAGGCGTATGCCCTGCTCCTGGCCGCGGGGCTCGCGGCCAAGAGCAACGCTAACAGCTAATTACCAGGACACCACTCTCAGCCTAAAGGAGCATCTTATGGAACACTGTACACGTTGTCAGAAGGAATTTAGCCCGCAGAATGACGGTCCCGTCACCGTCGGCGGTTGGTACGGCTCGTATGAATACTATTGGAATAATGGCCAACTCCGACGATGGGGACCGTATTGCGATGCCTGTAAAGCGCTTGCCTGGGAACGTCGCTACTCCTATCTGCCGGAGTTCCACGAGGACTAAAGACCGACTAGGCCGTTGGCGGCTGCCCGGGCGGCGGCGGCGCTGGGGGCGGCGCCTGCCCCAGTGGCGGCTGCCCGGGCGGTGGCTGCCCCGGTGGCGGTTGCCCCTGCGCCTGGGCCTGCTGCTGCTGGCCAATAAACGCCAGAATCTCGTTCACCTGCCCCTCATCCAGGATCCCCGCTTTGGCCGCCGATTCAAACAGCACTTTCGGCGGGATTTGGGCACCGGCCGCTGCCATCTCACTGAGTGTCTCCCACGACTGCATAGCCAGGGAAGGCTCGGTGGGCCGGGACGCAATCACCACGTCGAACTCCGCATCGTACGCGTCCCCCAGGAGCGCCATCACGTCCGGTCCGGCCGCTTGCCGCGGATCCTGCGCTTGCGCCATGACCTGCCCGGTCGGACTGTCGGGCTGGCGCTGGGCCAGAGAGCCCAGGATGCGCAGCGCCTTGGTGGGGCTCATGTACTGCTTAATCAGCGCAATGAGAAACTTGACGTAATTGGCCTGCTCCTGACGAAACGAGTCGAACAGCAGCTCGTGCGAGATGAGCCCGCCGCGCTGGCGGGCCTCGATGGCGCGCCCACTGATCGTCTTTTGCGTGGCCTGCCCTAACAGTTCATTATGCACGTTGGGAACATCTTTGATCTCTTCGTCGCTTTTATCTTCGAGGCGCACCAGGGCCATGGGCATGTCGGGCGGGCGAATTTGCTCGGGCTTCTCCGTCTCGTAGTTAATGACAATGCCGTTGCCGGCCCCGTACTCCTCGATCTGCTTGGGGTCGGCCCCACCGGCGGCCTTGTTGAAAAAGCCAGACAGCGGCATGCGCCCCACGAGTTCAATCAACTTACTGCGCCGCTTGTTCTTCTCGCGCTGCAGATCCTTCATGAGATCCGCCAGGCCAAAGGGGCGCTCCCAGAAGTAATAGCCCACGCTCGGAAAGAGCGGGAACATCGGGTCCGGCGTGTCAAAGGGCGAGACGTCGTCGTCGAGCAGCGTGTCATGAAAGAAGTGCGCCATACGCACCACGGTGAGTGTGCGCGGGATGAACAAAATGTTCTGCTGTTGGTCTGGCGGCAACGTTTGCGCCAGCCCTTGCATCTGCTCGATCTTGTCCGGGTCGTCCTCGGTCTCGTGGGTAAGCGCGTTGTAAGCCACGGTCACTTCCTGGCGCTCCTTGTACCAGCACTCAATGACGCGCACGCGCTTGGTGCGCGCGTCCCAAAAGAGACGCTCGCTACTGAGCGAGTCTCCAATCTGCTCCCCCATGCCGGAGGTGGCAAAGTCGCCTTGCACCGTGCGCGCCCACTCTCCGGGCTGGCGCCTCAGCTCGTCGGCGAACTCCGGCCAACGCTCGGCGGCCAGATCCTGGGTAAACCACTGCGCGTCCATCACATACTGTGCGTCCTCCCAGCCGTTGTCGAGCCAGTTGGGGTCGGCAAAGATGGTGAGCGGATGGCGGCGGTGCAGGCAAATCTTGCCCTCCAGGTCCCGCACGTTAAAGTCCACGTAGGCCTTCCACCAGCCCAGGCCCACGGAGATCTTGTCGAGGAAGACCCGGGAGTCGAGGTCGTCGCCGTTGTTCTGGTCGAGCACCCAGTGGAGCAGCGCGTTCATCAGCGTGGTGGAGTGGACGTCGCCCGACTCGAACGCAATCAATTTGGGCTCCTGGCGGGTCTGGCGCTGCACGCCCGCGAGAAAGAGGATGGGCATGATCATGCGGTTAATCACAATGGGCGCCATGCCCTGCTCGCGCAGCTTGGCCTTGAGCTCCTCGGGCCACTGGTCGCCGGATAACATCCTGAGATTATCGACCACCTCGGTACGAAACTCGGTCTGACTCTTATACGCATCAGAGAACCAGCGCCGCAATTTGCCAGCGGTCATTTTCTTGTCGGACTCGTCTCCGGTCTGATTGAGCGCCGCGTTCTGTGACTGGGAGGCTTCTGCCTGTGAGCCGTACGCCATAGTCTATCTCCCCATCCAACGGTAGCGATCGGAGGGCTTGGGCTTACTCGAAGAAAGGGGGTTCCAGGGCGGGCGCAGACGCGCCTTGCGCTGGTCTTCCTCCATCCGGGCCAGGCCCGAGAGCACGGAGAACTCCCCGGTGGCGATCATCTGCGCGCAATCCATGAGGTGACTAAAATCATTCTTAATGGGGACCGTCCCCACGGTCCCGTCCGCGGAGCGTGGATAGCGGTAGCCGCCAATGAGCGCTTCGCTGGCAATCGGACAGCCCGAGCGTGAAACCAGCACCGCTGGCTGCCCGCCGGGTGCGTACTCGAAGCGCTGCTTCATCACCTCTTTGCGCAGCGCCCAGTTGTCGTTCCCGTCCAGCACCGTAAACCCCGCGGCCTCGAGAATCTCGCGGCACGTGCCCTCGTCGGTCTGGCTCCGCTGGTTCCCGCCCTTGTTGTCCTGCCAGATACAGCGCACCTTCATGCCCGTGAATTCCTGCTTGAGGAGTGGCACGAGGAACTCCATAAAGCGGCGCATGCCGGTGTTCCAGGCCTGCAGCTCGCGCAGCCAGCGCCACTGGCCACCCGGCACGATCTGGGTAATGAGCGTACAGGGTGTGAGGCCATAATCCTGGCCCAGCGTGAGCGGCACGTCGAGGACGGGCGCCACGTACTCGACGATATGCCAGTTGTCCTGGCACTCGGGGAACACGCGCACCCCGTCATAGATCGGCACCACCTCGCCCAGCACGAAGCGCCGGGCCATGTCGTCGGTGAGGGTCTCGAGCAGATCGTCATAGTAGCCCTCGGGCAGATAGCGCTCGTTCTCGCGGGCGGGCTGGCGAAAGAGCGCGTACTTGCGCCGCTCGGCCATCTCCGGGGTCATCTGAAAGAACTCGCTGTACACCCAGTGCCGGGTGTTGGGCGGGTTACAGGTGAGGAGGATGAGTAAGTAGGGCGCCCCGCGCTGGCGAATACGCATCTTGGCGATATCGAACACCCCCTTGGGCAGGCCTTGTCCCATCACTCCGCGTTTGGTGTAGGCGGGCACCACCTCCTCGAGCCAGGCAAAGGCAAACTCGGTCGAGAGGAACTTGGAGGCGTCACTCTCCTTTCTGCACGCCCGGAAAAAGAGCTCGTGCGTGCGCGTCACGCCGTCCTGGCCGGTCAGCGTGAGGAGCGCCACCTCGTCCTTCTCCCGGTACTCGGCCGCCATGCCGAACCACTCGAAAAAAGTTTTGTGGGTGGAGTCCCGCAGCTCCCGGTAGCTCTCGCGAATCACGACGCCCCTGATGGGCACGCGCGAGACCATGCACAGCTGCCAGAACTCCCAGCAGGCCACGCTGGTTTTCCCCGAGCCGACCGGGCCGCAGACACATTTCACTTTCGCCCGCGAGTTGTGGATCCGGGCAGCCGAGGGGTTGGGGTCGTAGCGAATCTCGCGGCTGTCCTCAGGAAACGGGTTCATAACACGCCTCGAATTCCTGGGCGGTGAGCAGATAGGGCGGGTCGTCTGCGGGGAAGATGACCCAGTTCCCCGGGCAGACGATATGGCCAAACTGCGCAAGGGGGAGCCAGCCATGCGCCGAGAGCAGGTGCTCGCAGAGATGGCAGCGCCACTCGAGCGGGAGGTTTGGCGGGGTGTAGGCCTGGACCCGCTCTCCTGGCACGAGCTGGGTCCAGCGCGTCGCCTCAACGATCTGCGGTTTCTTCCGATACTGCTCCATCCTCTGGTTCCTCCACGGGGGTCTCGGTGATCTCGCCGGCAATCGTGGCCCCGCGTTCGACCAGGCGGGCCAGCGGGGCCCCGATCACAAAGCGCGTCACCTGCCCTGGCGCCGCCCTGGTGTCGGCCCGCAAGTCCGGGGCCTTCTTGTCGAGCAACTTGCCGAGAAAATTGGCCTGGGGCACGGTGAGGGGGCTCCCGCCGCCGACCGTGAGAATGATGTCCTCGAGCACGACGCGGGCGGCGCGCAGCGTGAGGTCGTCGAGCGACGTCATGCCCTCGAGGAAATGCTGGGAGAGGGCCGCCTTCTCTTTGGGCCCGACTTTTTCCCCCAGGGTCGTCGTGTCGTGGTCGGTCCACAGGCCGGGAAGGTCCTGGTAGCGGTGCGCGCCCCGCTTCCCGCGCGGGTTGGCGAGCCGCGCGGCAAGGGCCTTGGCCCGGATATCCGGGTCGCTGAACGGGGCTTTGCGTGGCTTAAACGACGTCTGATTTTCGTGTCTGGGCATCGTCCCTCTTGCGTGGCATGCCAATTTGACATAGAAAACGAGCACGACTCTATATCAATTTGATATAATCTGACAGGGGGCGTGATGCCAGAGGACGAACGCGAGGGAGACCCCCTCGTTGACGAAAGCATCTCAGACGAGGACACCCAAGGAGCGGCGGCCCAGGATGACGGGGACCCGTCCGCTCAGGCCCAGGCCCCGGCTCCACCCCAGGATCCGTATCACGAGCGGTTCTCGCGCCTCGAGCAGGAAAACGCCGAGCTGCGCACCTCCTTCCAGCGCCTGGCGGCCGGACAGGGCCGCGTCCCCGACGGCGTCCCGCAGGCGCTCTACAAACCCCAGGAGCAGTGGACCGTCCAGGACTTTGCCCAGTACAACCAGTGGATGATGCGTGAGCAGCTCGACCGTCTCTCGAGCGAGCATACCACGCGGGGCGTGCTCAACGAGCAGGCGCTGGGGCGGGGGCATGACTACGACTCGATTATCTCCCGCTACGTCGCGCCGCTGGTCCGCCACAACCCCGAGATCGCGCCGTTCCTGGACCAGCTGCCCGCCGAGGACCGGTACATGCTGGGGCTCATGCACCTCGTGCACGAGCGCGCGGGGGGGGACCTGGTGAAAACCATTAACGCCATCACCAACGCCCTGGGGGCCCGCCAAGCCGGCGCCCGGGACGTGGTGCGCTCGATCACGGGCGCGTCGCGCAGCGCCGCCAAGCGGGTGTTTGGCGGCGCCGGCGGACGCCCCGCGGGGAGCCGGCCGCTCTCGAGCCAGGACGTGTGGGACCTGAGTGACGAGGACTTTCGGCGCCTGGAGGCCAAGGCCACCGGGAGGTAGCGACAGGAGAGGGACGTGCCCAATATCACAACGAGTACCGTTATTCCGCCGGCCGTGCAGTCGTACTTTGACCGCAAACTCCTCATGCGCGCCCTGCCCTACCTGGCCTACGACCGGGTGGCGCAGCGCCGCGGCTTAAAGCAGCGCTCGGGCAATACGCTGGTCTTCCGGCGCTTTGAAGCCCTGGCGCTGGCCCTGGCGCCGCTCAACGAGGGCGCCCCGCCCACCGGCAAGCAGCTCTCCAAGACCGACATCTCGGTCACGCTCCAGCAGTGGGGCGATTACGTCACGCTCACCGACTTTGGCCGGGCCACCGTGGAGAGCGATCTCCTGAACGAAGCCTCGGACGTGCTGGGCGAGCAGGCCGGGCAGTCGATGGACGCGCTCCTGCGCGACGTCGCCTCGGCGGGGACTACCGTGTTTTACGGCAATGCGGTGGCCGCGCGGGCCAACCTGGTCGGCGCCGCCCAGAAAATTGACGGGGCCGTGCTGGACCGGGCCACGCGCTTTCTGCTCGAGCAAAACGCCAAGATGTTTACCGAGATTATCTCGGCGTCGTCCAAATTTGCCACGTTCCCCATCCGCGACGCCTACCTTGCCATCACCCACCCCGACGTGATTTTCAGCGCGCAGGAAATGCCGGGCTGGATCTCGGTGGAGGAGTACGCCTCGGACGGGCAGGTGATGCCGGGTGAGGTGGGGGCCTACAAAAATATCCGCTTCCTCCAGACCACGCAGGCCAAGGTGCTCCCGGGCGGGGGCGGGACGGCGGTGGCCGGAGAAGTGAAATCGACCGGCGGTCTCGCCGACGTCTTTATGATTAACCTCTTTGGCAAGGAGGCGATCGCCACCTGCCCGCTGGACGGGATGTCGATGGAGAACATCATCAAACCCCTGGGCAGCGCCGGCGTGGCGGACCCACTCAATCAGTTATCTACTTCTGGATGGAAACATACTGGCGCGAGGAAAATACTCAACGACAACTTTATGGCCCGTATCGAGGTGACCGCGACGCTCAACGCGCCGTAAGTCGCCCGCGGATCTCTTGGCTGACGATCAATTCACAGCACAGGGAGTGATATGAGCAACATGCAAATCGCCGGCGCGCAGTTTACCTCCGCCTCGACGGCGGGCAGTGTCTACGTGGAGTTGGGATTTATCCCCGACTGTGTCATGGTGTTCTCGGCCGTCACCGGCACGGTCGGCTTCTGGTACTGGTTTCGCGGCGGGACCGGGAAGACCTTTCCCCTGTACCCCGCGGCGCAGTCGATCAAAGACACCGGCGCGGCGTTCTCGCTCGACACCACGGCGTCCATGGACGAATACGCCGGCGGGGAGACGATTGCCGTGGCGGAGAACGTCAATACGGCGGGCAAGCACGTCAACCGCCAAGGCGTGGCGGCCGCGGCCGGACATGTCACGGCCCCGGGCGTGCTCATTCCCGCAGACCATCAGACCAACAGCGGTGTCGTCGTGCTGCTGGCCTTTCGCGTCAACGCGCAGCCCTAAGCGTATGGCACACAAAAAGACCGAAGCCGAGCTGCTGGGCGAGGCCGAGCGCCAAGCCGAAGACGCCGTGGCCCGCCTGCCCGTGCCCGAGCAGATCTATGCCGGGGGGGACCTGGAGCAGGACGAAGAGGCAGAGGCGGCGGCGGCCCGCGCGGCGGCCCGCGCCGCCGACCAGGCCAGTGCCGGCTCTGACCAGGAGCGACTCCTGGCGCTTGAGCAGCGGATCGCGCAGCTCCTGGCAAAATGGCCGACTCCGGGGGCCGCGCCACTCCTCGCTCCCGCGACCCCAGAGGACCTGCCGGTGCGCCGCAAGGAGTGGACCCAGGCCGAGCTCGACGAGCTCCTGACCATTACCGTCTTTCCCGAGACCGACCCCAATCAGAACCGCCCGCTCACGCCCGCCCACAATGGCACCGTCTACACGATCCCGCGCGGCGTCCCCACGCGCATCCCGCGCAAGGTGGCGCTCATCCTGGAGCAGGCGGTGATTGATTCGTGGGAGTATCCCATTGAAAATGGCCGGTACGTGGCACAAAAGGCAGACCTCTCGACACTGACGACGACGCTCCCGGTCCACCGCCGGCTGCCGCGCTTTAACTTTGCGTACTCGTAGGAGGGACCGTGGCACTGCCCAGATACTTCTTTAAGGTCGCCGGCCTCTCAAAGGCAACAAAAAACAACTTCGTGCGCGCCTTTATTGCCCTCCCACTCCCGACTCCGCTCTCGGAGGCGCCGCCCTCAGGAGAGGAACCACCAGCCCGCTCGCCAGAGGACCAGCTCCGTGCGCAGGCGGCGCTTGACCAGGCGGCCAGGGACCGTATGGAGTCCGACCCGGCGGTGCGTGGCCAGGCGGAGAAGAACGAAGCCCAGGCAAAGCTCGGCGCGGCCGAGCTCGCGGCCAGGGAGAAGGCCGAACACGAGCGGATGGCCCGCGAAGGCGAGGCCCGGCAGAAGGCCGACGAGGAGGCGCGGGCCGAACGGGACAAAGCACGAGGGGGTAAAAAGTGAAGGAACACGACGAGGCCCACGCCCGCTTCAACAAGGCCTGCGGGGGAATGATGGACAACGCCAATCCACCAGTCTCGGAGAAGCAGCGCCGGTTCATGGGTGCGGAGCTGGCCCGCAAACGCGCGGGCAAGAAAACCCAGACCACGATGTCGGAGGAGCAGCTCTCCGATTTTGCCGGCAAGGTCCGCCGCTAGTGAGCCCGCATGCTCAAACTGGACGTGGTCACGGAATGCGGGCGGCGCCTGGGCGATACCTCGACCGGGTTTCTCGCGATCATTTCCAATCTCTATCCCTACGTGGTGCTCGAGCTGGCGCAGCTCGAATGCATCGGCAGTCTGCGGCGCACGGCGACGTTTCTCTTTACCTCCGGAACGCCCTCCTCCGGGCTCCTGGCCTTTAACACCCAGACGATTACCGCCCTTCCCGCCCCGCTCTATCCCTCGTCTCTGCATCGTCTCCTGGTCCCCGGCTGGGGCCCCGGCGGGGTGCTGCAGCGCAAGTCGGACGCGGAGTTCGAGCAGCTCTGGATCGGGAGCGGCGTGGAGTATCTTGGGCGCCCGCAGATCTGGCGCACCTACCCAAACGAGCGCCAGCTGCAGGTCTGGCCCACCCCTGACGATGAGAGCCTGGGGGCTACCTGCCTGTGTGAGTACACCACGCCGCCCGCTGCGCTGGCCGATACGGATCCCATCGAGGAAGTCCAGCTGGTCGATATTCCCACGGTGCTGGCTGGCCTGTACCGGCACGGGCTCAAGTTCCAGGATGAAACCATTAGCTCCCTGCCGGCGGCGGAGGCGATGTGGGCCCAGGGAGTGGGGGCCATGAAATCCCGCCGTGTGAGTGCGGAGTTTCACGGGCGCCCCTTACAAATTCGCTATCGTGAGGTCTGATGCGACGCTGCCTGTGTGTGTGCCTGCTGGTCGCCTGTCTGGCCCCCGCTGCCGGTGCCCAGATGAGCACGAAGATCTTACCCTCGGCGACGCAAGGGCAGACGACCGAGGCCGAGCTCACGGACCTCCTCACCACGCTGGTGGTGAGCGACTCCACCAAAACCTTTCTGGTGGTCTATACGCTCAGCGCCACCAAAACCGCGGCTGCCAGCGCCACGACCACCGTCCAGCTGCGCATCGCCCTGGACGGTGGCACGGTCCAGAACCAGACGCTCACGCTGGGGCCGGGGACCAGCACCATCCAGATCTTCAAGACGCACTCGGGGCTCTCGCTGGGCTCGCATACCTGGCGTGTGTACGCCGCGGTGAACGCCTCAGGCGCCGCCACCTATCAGCCCCCGTCGTCGCTCTTTGTGGGGAACGTGGACGGCACCGCGCTGATCGACGGGTTTCCCGTCGTGCCCTCGACCGCGCAAGCCGGCTTGCCGCCGGCCGGGACACCGGGGCGGCTGGCGCGGGTGACGGACGGCACCGGCACGACGTGTGGCCCGGGCGGGACACTCCCGACGCTCTGCCTCGATAGCGGCACCGCGTGGAGCGCCGTGTCCACGGCCGGGCTGCCCCCGGTCCTGGGGAACTGGCTGTACACCGACGTGGACCAGACCGTCTCGGCGAGCCACCACTTCACCGGGCACCCGACCGGGACGGACAGTACGGTCAACTGGACGGCGGCCAGCGGCAGCGGGCCCCAATCGAGTTGGCGCCTCGAGGCGCCGACCTACCCCACGACCGCGGAGTTTTCCAGCGGCGTGGCCCCGATCGCGCAGGTGGTCATGGGCGGCGCCAACGCGCCCCCGGAGTCCACGCTCACCCATGTGGCGGGGGTGGCCGGCTACGGCCGCTCGCGCTCGGTCAACACGGGCGCGGTGGGCGTGTACGGGCAGGGCTCGAGCGCGGCCAATAGCCCCAATGCCTGGGGCGGAAACTTCGTCGTGGAGAATGACGGACATCATCCCGGCACGATGTGGGGCGTCGAGGTGGACATGAACAATATCGGGACGGACGCCGGCACGTCGGCGGGCAACGCCGGCGGGATCTCGGTGTCGGGGGGAAGTACGATGCAGGCGCCCGGGACGTTTGCCGCCTTCCTCGCGTTCCCGGCCGGGATCTTTACCACCCCCAACATCAAGTGGAAAAATGCCTTTCTCTCCGCCAGTGGGGCGGCGGACAACGGGATCTCGCTCTTTCCGAAGGAGAGTACGGGCGCGTCCAGCGCCCAGGACATTCTCTTCTACGGGAACGACGGGGCCAACCTCCATGCCGGCTCCATTGGGGCCGACTTTAGTGGGACGGTGCAGATCCGCGGGGCGTTCGATACGGTGGAGGCCCTGGGCGGGGCCAACTCCATCCTGCGCGTGACGGGCACCAACGCCGCCTTCCTGCGGCTCAACGCGCCCAGCGGCGCGCCCAACGCCAAGCTCTTTGACATCGTGAACCAGGGCGGGTCGACGAACTTCCTCGCGATCAACGATGATTTGTCGGTGAAAGCCACCTACTGGCATATGGACGCAGGCGGCGGGAGCACGGTCGGGGCCGCCACGGCGCCGCCGCCCGGCACGGCCATGGAGGTCGCGGCCGGGGGGTATTTTCAGTCCTCGCAGAACACCGCTGGCGCGCCGCCCACCGGGGATTGTGATGCGGCCAATGAGCTCGGCCGCCTCTCGATCGACACCACCAGCGGGGCCTTTAAACTCTATGTCTGCCTGGGCGCGGCCGGATGGAAATCCGCTGCGCTCTCGTGAGGGGCACGTGGACGGCTTCACCGCTGCGCTCAAAACCTTCCTCCTGGCCGCCGACCTGCAGGTCGTGCTGGTCTGCGTGATCCTGACCCGCATGGTGGAGATCTCCGTGCTGACCCCGCACGCGTGGAAGGCGCCGGCGTTCTGGCTCCCCGTCTTCTGGTCGCTCCTCCTCACCCCGGCCTTTGCCTCGACCCCCGAGACCAGCTGGCACGGCGTCTATTTCTGGAAAGCCGTGGCCTACAACGCGGCGGTGGCGGAGGTGGTGTGGTACATTCTGCTCCCCAGAGTCCGGGCCCGCTACGATCAGTGGTTCGGCAAAGCGCCCAACGGCAATTCCGCAGGAGGTGTCGTGTGAAAACCGACTACGCCAATTACCCCGTCCTGCCCCGCCCGCGGCCAGCCCTTGGCCTGGAGGCGAGAGACCCGATTTTCGGCTCCCGGATTACGCGGGTGACCGACCCCTCGATGATGCCCGATGACCAGGGCAACCTGACGACCGGGCTGCGCCACGAGTACGCCCGCTATCCCGGGGTCAGCGCCGATGGCGCCACGGCGCTCCTCGTCGTGATGGGCGGCGCGTGCCGGGGCCAATTCCAGGTCCTGGAGCTCGCCAGCGGCCGGGTGGTCGACGTGCTCAGCGTGGCGGACGGGGACGCGGAGGCCAGCTGGCACCCCACCGATCCACGCCGGCTCTTCTATCGCTCGGGGCAGACCGCGGCGGTGCGCGACGTGGTGGCGGGCACGGACGTGGCGACGTGTCCGTTCCCGACCTTCGAGACGGTCTCCACCCACCAGGAGGGGCGGCCCGCGGACGACTGGCGGACCTACGCGTGCATTGGGACGACGCGGGGCCGGGCCAGTCTGGTGGTGGCGGAGCTGGAGACCGGCAAGATTCGGGCAACCCAGGAGGACGTGGGAGACCCGAACTGGATTTCCATGAGTCCCTCGGGGGAGTATGTCGTCGCGCAGTGGGCAGACGGGCGGGGGACCCAGGTCTACGACCGTGACCTGGCTCACATGCGCACGCTCATCCACGATCACCCGCACTGTGACTTTGCCCTGGACGCGGACGGGGAGGAGGTCCTGGTCTACCAGGCCAGCTCGGGCCAGGGCGTGGCGGAGCTCGGCTGCCCCAACGCGCCCAACGGCAGCCCGATGGCCTGCGTGCGTCTGGCCGACGGGGCCCGGCGCATCGTGCTGGGCGAGTGCAACACGCGGGACTGGCGGCCGGTGGTGACCGGGGCGGAGATCGGCTGGTGGTTTGGCACCCACTTTAGTGGGATCGCGTCCCGCGCCCACCCCGGCTGGGTGCTGGTCTCGACCTACACCGAGCCGCGCACCCAGCACTATCCGTTCTCGCGTGAGATTTTCTGGCTCAAGCTTGACGGCAGCGGCGAGGTGCGCCGCATCGCGCACCACCACAGCGACCAGGCCAGCCACGGGGGTGAGAAGGATTACTGGGCCGAGCCGCACGCCACCAGCTCCTGGGACGGGGACCTCGTCGTGTTTAGCTCGGTGTGGGAGACGCCCTGGGAAAATTATGACTTCTATACGTGCACGGGAGACTGGTGGGACTAACCGGTGCAAACACTCACCGATTTTAGCGGCGGTCTGTGGAATCCCGACCAGACGGATTTTGCGCTGCCGCAAAACGCGCTGCTGCTGGCCAGCAACCTGGACTACCTGCCCTCGGGCGGGCTGCGCGGCCGGCGCGGCCGACAGAAATACAACGCCACGCCGTTGCCCGGGGCGGTGTTGTCCCTGTGGAGACATTACCCAAGAGCGGGAACGCCGGCCACCCTGGTGGCGTACGTGAACGGGGGCGTGGTGGAGATGCGCCATGACACCGCGGGCGAGGGCACCTTCTCGCCGATGACGGGCGGCGGCCCCTTCGCGGCGGGCGTGCGCTGGCATTTTACCAACTGGCCCGCCAAGTCCACGACATTTTGCGCCAACGGCGCCGACACCATGCGCGCCTACAACGGCGTGCTCTCGGACCTGGGCAGTACCCCGCACCGTGGTCCCTACCTCACCGTGTGGCAGTCGCACCTGTGGGCCACCGACCCCCTCGAGCTCAACTACTCGGTCTATGCCAGTGACGTCAACGACGAGACCGTGTGGCCGGCCGACAACCACTTAAACGTCTCCGACGCCCAGGGCGGGCGCATTACCGGCCTGGTGGGCTGGCAAGACCGGCTCATTATCCTCAAAACCACCGGCCTGTGGTCGTTCTTTGGCGATATCGACCTGCCGGTCAGCTCCAATCTCCAGCAGTTCAGTGACCAGGGCTGTGTCTCGGACCTCTCCATCGCCACGTGTCCCGACGGCATCCTCTACCAGGGACGCGAGGGCACGCTGCTCACCGACGGACAGCGGGCGATTCCCTTTGAGGTGAGCCGCCCGGTGCGCTCCACCTTCGTCAGTGCCGGCACGCAGCTCGTGAACCCGCACGCGTTTGGCCTCTGGTATCCCCGCCGCGCGCAGTACTGGCTCTCGACCACGGCGGGCTTCTGGCCGCTGCTCATTGCCTCGCGCCTCCCGAAGGACGGCAAGCCCACCTGGGCCTGGGCCACCAACCCGCTGGCGCCCAACTGCGGGTGTACGTGGGACGCCGAGGGCGAGGACGGGCGCCTGCTCCTGGGCGACACCAACGGACAGGTCTGGACGATGGACACCGGCCAGACCGACGACGGCGCTCCTATTGTCACCCAGCTCCGCCTCGTGTCCCGGCTCCTGGATCCGGCACTCCAGCGCACCGGGCGGGTCACGGTCGTGAAGGTGCTCCACCGCGGGGCCAGCCCGCTGGCCGGCGCCGTGGAGTATGACTCGAGCGGGCTGGTCGACATTGCCTTTAGCCTGGGCAACACCGAGCTTGGGGTGAAGGACAGCCGGGCCACGCTGTGGGGGGACCTCTCCAAGCAGGGGCGCTTTGCCTCCATTCGCCTGGATGTGACGGGGGACAGCTACGACTTTGAGCTCCACCGCATTGATCTCGAGACGCGGCTGCGGGCCGCCCGGCGGTGGCCCCATGCCTAGTCACACGCTGCGCGCCGTGCCGGTGCCCACGACCGCCTCCCCCGAGGTGAGCCAGTCGTTTCGTTTACTCTCACAAAATACCAACCAGCAAAACCAAGAGCTCACGCAGGTGCTCAAGGACTCCGGCGCGGACTCCGCCACGCTGGCGCCCACCAGTATCCCGCACGATACCACGGCCACGCTGATCGTGAACGAGGACAGCTCGATGGACGTCGTGCTCACCTGGCAGTACGCGCAGGGGGTGCTGCCGGCTGAGAACTTTGTCCTGTTCTGGAACGAGGGCGCGGCCCCACTGCCGCCGGTCACGGTCGACAGTAATGCGGTCATGGTGGGCGCGGACGCGCGGGCCTTTCGGTTTGAGGGCTTAAACCCGAAAAACAACTACCGCTTTGGGATCGCGGCCGGCAGACGTCCCACGGCCACCTCGGGCATGGTGGTCGGGACGATCGTGGCGCCCAGCGTGGGCCCGGGCAACTGGACGGACCTGACGTTCGGGAACCCCAACTACGTCGGCACCGTGTGGGGAATGGAGCAACATGATTTTGTCGTGGACGCGAGCGGCACCTCCGCGACAAACCAGACGGTGCGGATCCAGAAGGACACCATAACGCTGTGGAATCCCGGCATCAGCGCCCATTCCTATAACGTGCTGGTCTATGACCTGGCCACCAAACTGGTCGTGTCGCAGACCACCTATGACGTGCAGGGCAACCCGGGGGCGGCGACCACGCTGGCCACCGACCTGGGCGCGCTCACCGGAGGCAAACTCATCATTGTGGTCACGGCGGGGAATCCGGCGGCCAATCGCCTGGGCGGCGGGCTCCCCCTGGCCCTGGCAGCGATGGGTGGGAGCCGGACACTCTTCTCGTCTGACTCGTTTCAGACTGGGGCGGCGTATATCCTCGTGGGCAAGCCCCTGCTGGGCGAGGGCAATGGCCTTGAGCAGTATGCGGGCAAGACCGCCAACGCCGCCGATGCGCATGTGACGCTCACGTTTCAGACCCAGGACGACCAGTTGGTCGCCCTCTCCGGCACGGGCTGGCAGCAAGCGCATACGCCAGGAGCGGCCACGAATAGCCCGACAGGCCTGGCGCTGACCAACACGACCGTGGATACCGGGAACCGTCTCCACAAGCTCACCTGGGCCTACACGCAGCCGCCACTCTCGGGTGACAACAAACTCGCGGACGGGTTCGTCCTGCGCTGGCAGGCGGCCAATACCGCCACGCCAGCCGAGCAGCATAGCGAGCTCGAGGTCTCCGCCCGGGCCTACACCTACCAATGGAGCCTCGCGCCGGGGGCCGTCGTGAGCTACGCGATCCAGACGTTTCGCAAGACCGCCAGCGGCAAGGAGCTGGGGCCGCTCGTCACCACGGGGGCGTGGCAGAACGTGCCCGCCGATCGCGTCGTGACCAACAAAGGCATCGGCCCCGAGGAAGTCCAGGGGAACAACCCGTCCAACCCGCCAGGCACGGTCGACAACCTGGGAGACGGCAGCGTGACCAGCGACAAGCGGCAACTGGTGAACTCGGTCTCGCATACGTTTGGCAGCGTGCTGTTTGGCACCCAGCAGTTTGCCACCAAGTCCCACAGCCTGGGCAAGGTGCCCTCGACGACTATCGTGCGTGTCTCCCCCACCGACGCCAACCTCTATGCGCTGCCCTTTGTCGACAATGCCGGCACGTCGACCTTTGATATGTTTATTGCCAACGTGCATTACAATCCGGCGAGCGCCCCGATGAGCCTCACGTTTGTGGTGAACTACTGGTGAGCCTATGGAACTCCCCCGGCGTGGCTGCCTCCTGAAGGCAGATGGACAGATTGTCTCGGCCTGGGAATTTAATTCACCCGGCGTGCTCACCCAGCCGCTCCTCATCATCGAGGATCCGGACGGGAACCGGATTAACGGCTACGATAAGGGCGATATGATTATCGATCTCACCCCGGTGACCGAACCCGGCGACATGGCGGTCTTCTACCGGGAACAGCCCGAGCTGCGCGGCGAGAAGGACGAGGCGGGCCGCTGGCAGTGGGTGCGCCGGCGGGGCGACACCCTGGTCCCCAGCGAATTTGCCGCCCTGGTGGCCGGGCGCCGGGCCCAGAAGGAGGAGACGTGATCGTGATCCTTGACCGCACGACCCAGACTGTCCAGGCCTTTCCCGACGCCCTCGATACCTGCCGCGCCGAGGCCTGCCCGGATACGGCCGGCTGCCACGCCGGCGCCCCGAGCTGGCGCTGCATCCTCGGGCTCGCGGCAGACCACGTGGTCTGCCTGGCCAGCTTCGCCGACGTCGTGGGGATCCTGAGCTGTGGCTGCACGCACGAGTGCCCCCACTGCGACCCCGCACATCCGGCGCTCGTCCCGCTGCTCGAGCGCCTGGCGGAGATCGTGGAACCCGCGCCAGACCGTATTGCCCGGGTGCGCGGCGAGACGGAGGCCCGCGTGCGCGGGACGCGCATGGAGGCAGACCAGGACGCAGGCACGCGCCTGGTGGCCCGGATTACCCGCTACGCCCCGCGGGCCCTCGTGGACCTGCCGCTGACGACAAAGGAACCGATGTGAAACGCCTGCTCCTCCTCCTCCTCC
>F14TC_100109937_pt1 | contig 20170 bp, 26 predicted proteins | sample KannatnBrdUF14TC_FD_10806 | JGI IMG/M metagenome (IMG submission 10806)
GTCACGTCGGTAACGCGGCGGGTATACGTGAGCTCGATGTTTTCGGCATCGGTGGCGATAAACCCGTCTTCTTCCTGAAAGACTTGGCTGATGCGCATGCGCTGATTGATGAGGTAATCCGCGGGGAGATTGATCCGGAACGAAAACCCCCACCCCGGCGCGGCGTTGTACAACCGCCAATTGCCGGAGGCAATGGGCGTGATCGCGGCAAAATCGCTCGTAATGTCGGCGGTCACTTGATCGGTGGCCACCAGCCGCCAAGCCGCGGAAGCCATGGCCGTCAGCGCATCCCACGCTTCCTCGATCGTCGCTACCACATGCGTGACATCGGTAAACGCGGTAATGCGCGCCACCCCGTTGCCGTTCAGGTTTTCAATCAGCTTCCCCACGTTGCCCGCGGCGAGGACGCCCGCAGACGCGGTGAAAATCACGCCCGTGGTGCCCGGCGTGAGCGCACCCGTGCCCGGGGTCAGGGTCGCCGCGGGCGAGCTGGCGACGAGCGCCACGATGGTGGCATCGCCCGGCACCCCGACCCCCACGAGCCGCTGGCCCACCGCATCGAGGCCAAACACGCTGGTTACGGAGCTCGTGAAGAGGATGCCGCTGCCGGTGGTTGCAGCCGGGGTCAGAGTGCCCGCGGGCGCGGTGTAGGCGTATAGCGTGGTGCGAACGGTGGCGAAGCGCCAGTTATGCGATTCGAGGAGGGCATCCCGCTTCGTGGCGTAGTGCTCATTGAAGGCATTGACCCGGGGCACCGTGGTGGTGGCCAGTGTGGTGACCGGGCTATCCCCGACCATGCGGAGGGCTTGATTGCAGAGGTTGAGGGTCGTGAGTTGGTTGGCCATTACGCGCTCGGAGTCACCGTCATAGCGGTGCGCTCATTGCTCCCGTTGATGGTCGCCGCCACGCGCGTGGTGCTCCCATCAGGCGTCTTGAAGATCGCCCCGCCGCTGGTGGTCACGCCCGCTGCCACCGCGAGGATGCTCGAGAGCGCTTGCTGCGCGGTATAGCTTCCCGCCGACTCAATGACGATGCTGAATAGCGCGGTGCGGAGCGCCGCATACGTGGGTAGCGCGATCTTTTTGTAAAAGGTCTTCGTGCCCGCTTCGACCACACTGACCACGACCCAATCCGCGCCCGTGGCGAAGGCCGCGTCCGGTACGTCGAGCCGGTAGAGCCCCGGCATGTTCGTGGCGTCCACTTCCTTCCACCCGCCCGCGGAGTACGCGGAATCCACCGCCGCCAGGTCGGACTCGGTGATCGCGGTGCGGAGCCCCCCTTGCCGCCAGTAGGAGGCATTAATCCCCGCAGCCGCGAGCCCCGTCACCGCGACATCGGTGGACTCGGTGAACATTTCCACTTCAATGCTGATGGAGGTGGTCCCCGCTGGGACGGCGTCCGCGGTCAGGAATTTGTCAGACATGCGTTAGCACCCCGCGACAGCGCACAGGTTATTGGCAAAGGTGGCTCCGCACCCGCTGGGACGCCCCAGCGCGGCCACGGGTTGAGCGGGGAGGCCGGTGCCGTCCGCTAAGCCAAGGAGGAACAGCGGCGAGCGAAAGCCGCCGCCGAAGCCCGCTGAAGGGACCACCACCAGGCCCTCCGGCTGCACCGGATCGGTGGGACAGAACGGCGGGCAGGGTTGCGGCGTCAGGATCGGGATGCAGAGGAGATGCACGCCCATAACGGCCGAGGGCGCGGGCGGTTCAGGCGGCTGCGGAAACTCGGCGGCTTCACACGTCCCAATGCCGCCACTGACAAACCCGCTCACGGTGCCGCGCCAGATTTCGGAGAAGGCGTTGATGCCGGTGTTGGGCCCTTGGTCAATGTCGGCCACGATCACGCCCGTGCGCGTAATCGTGAGCCCGCTCGTGCTCGTGGGCGTCGTCCGCGCGCCCGTGAGGCTCGCTTGCGCCCAGGTCGCCCCCGCGTCCTCGGTGATCCACCAATTGTTCTGGTTTGCCGTGGGGCCCGCCGCTTCGATGCCGCCCGCAATGGCAATTTGCGCGGTCGCCGCACGCGCCGAGAGAAACGACGAGCTGTTGTTCCCGATGTCGGTGATGGTCGTGAAGGTCTGGCCCTTATCGGTAGAAATAAACGCGCGCCCGAGACCGCTTGAATTCCGGCCGAGGCCCAGCACCGTGTCGCCGGTGAGGTGGACAACCTCCATAATCGTGTTCAACGCGGGCTTGGTGGATTCGGTCCACGTTGCGCCGCCGTCCGCCGACCACATGGGATTGACGCTGTTTCCAATGGCGACGAGTTCCGTCGCCGAGAGGGCGATGGGCTTGCTCATAAGAAAGAACAGCCCCGTATCCGCAAACGCCGTAAAGGTCTGCCCGGCGTCCGTCGAGCGCAGCACCTGAAACGCCACGCCACTAAACTCGAATTGCCCAAACGCCAGGACAGTATCGGTCCCCGGCAGGCGTACGAAGTCCAACACCCGGGACGTAAGCGTGAGGGTATTGAATAGCCCGCTCGAAATAGCGCTGGTCCACGTCGCGCCTGCGTCCTCGCTCCGGCTGATGAGTGAATGTGTCCCATTGAATACTTGCCCCGTGGGCGCGCTCGAGCCAATCAAGAGCCGGTCGCCGCCCGGCGAATACAGGCGATTCATGCTGATGTAGAGCGGCGGGGTTGATTCAGCGATGAGGGTCCACACCGACCCGTCCTCGTCGGAGGAGAACATACGGAGTTTCGTGTTGTCGTACAGCAGGTCACCGGACGATCCTTTACGCGCTTCCCAACGCATGGCCCGCGAGCGCCCGGCCACCATGCACGACACATCCAGATTGTTGAAATAGCAATTGCTCGCCGAGGTGAAGTGCGAGGCTTCCTGAAACACCCGCACCATGGCCAGACTCATGCCGTCACCCCTGCATCTTGCGATTGCATGAACCGAAGCGGTTTGCTATAATAGGTATAGGAGGTGGAACCATGAATGTCTGTGCAGTGCTTGGGTGCGAGGCGGAAGGCAAAGTTCACGAGTGCCCATATGACGGATCGCTCCACCGGCATGGCCGCATCCATTACGACTGCGGTTATCCGGTCTCCCGGTTGGAGTTCCGCGACGGGTGGCACTTGATCTGCGATGAGCATTACGCCGTATGCTGCCAGGAGCGGCGCGAGGTGGTGCTGCTGAATTCGATGGTGCGAGCGTGAAGAAGAATCCGCACGCCGTAGCCCTCGGGCGCAAGGGCGGGCAGCAGACGAGCCCGGCCAAGCGGCGCGCCGCGCGAGAGAACGGCAAGAAGGGCGGGCGGCCCAAAGGCTCATAGCAGCGCCCGCACCCGCGCCGCGAGCCCGCACGTACACCCACGCCACGCGCGCGTGAGAAGGACCAGGAGAATGTCTTTCTCCTTGCGGAGCCGATCCCGGTTGCCCGCGCGCACCCAGCCCAATGCCTTGTTGTGCCACTGGCAGGAGGCGGCAGCGGGGCACGGCTTGGTCATGTCGGGTCCACCGCCGTGATGGGATCGGCCGCGGGCGTGCCGGTGGTGGTCGCGGTCCACGCGGGCGTGAGATCGTCTTCTTTCATCACCGTGAGCACGCCGAGCACCAAATCCCAGCGGTTCCGCAGGAAGCGAATGGCGTTGAGCGGCGAGCGCGCCGCTTCCCCCGTGATGGTCGCCATGTCGATGGTCAACCATTCTTCGGCAATAGCCGTGAGCCCGCTGGCGGCAAACGACGTATTCGTGATGGCGCCCGCCGCGATGGCCAGCACGTTGGCCACGTTCCCGGTGACTTCGGCAATTACCTGGTCCACCGCAATGTTGGTGTTCGCCAGATTCACGATGGCGGCGGGCGTGCCGATGTTGGACCAATCAATCCCCGCTTCCCCGGTCACGGTGACATCGAGCGTGCGGCCCGCCACCGTGGGTTGCAGCGCGCCGTACGAGGTCAACTCCACCTCGATGATGGAGGCGAGCTCGTCTAGATCAGCGGTGTAAATCTCAATCCCCGCGGGCACCGCGCCCGCGCCCGTGAAGGTGAAATTGATACAATCGCCATTGGTCTCGGCCTGCGACGGCAGGTAGGTATGGAGCCCGTTGCCTTTGTGGGTACAGGCCCCCGCCCCGACGCTGCCCAGCGCCTGCGCGCCATTGTCTACGGTGACGAAGACCGTCACCGCGCCGGTAAAGGCGTTCCCGGTCGCCGTCGCCACGAGCTCAGCGCTCACGCTCTGACCCGCCACGTTCTTTCTCATACGATCACGCCACCTCCGACCCGACGAGCATTGAAGACCTTATTGACATTGACGGCCCACCCGGGATTGAACGCGGGCCCTGCGGCGCTCGTGTCCTGCGCGAAATGGTAGAGATAGCGACTCCGACCCAACGGACGGAACGGCACGCGGACAAAGAAGGCCGCAAAGGTCGGGGCCACCACCGGCGCGGATTCATGCGCGCGGTGGAAATAGTAATGCAGCGACGTGGCGGCACTGCGCTCGAAGGCTTCCGATAACGGGCTCCACGCCTTGGTACGCCCCCGCCCGCGTGGTCCGGTCGGCGGGGTCGGTGGCTCGACCGGTACCGACACGCTTTCATCGACGGCCCGGTGCCACAGGTACGGATTGCGGCCCAGCGGTTTATATGGCCGCGAGCGGACCACATGCGGCAGATCAAGCGGCTCAACAAACGAAAGGTCTTGCGCGCCATGTCGGGTGTATGGGTTGCGGCCCAGCGGGCGGAACGGCACGCGGACGAGGAACGGAGCCCACGTAGACTCCACCGGAGGGGCCGCGGGCACATCCTGGGCCGTAGGCCGGTAAAGGTAGCGGCTCGCTCGAGCAAGGCGGAACCCTTCCCAGCTGCGGACGACCCAATGCCCGCTGCTGGCATCATCAAGTTGGGTCGGCCCTTCAATGCTGGCATTGCGAAGATATGGATTGCGCCCGAGCGCCCGGAACGGCACCCGCACGAGGAATGGCACATGGGTTGATTCTTGCGGCGGCGCGGGCTGGGAATCGTAATCGCGGTGCTGCAAATATGGGTTGCGGCCGAAGGCGCGGAATGGCACCGACAGATACAGGCGAGCATGGGTTGACTCTTCCGCAGGCGGAGCGGCAGCGCTGGTGTCGTGTTCAAACGGAGCGAGGGCGCTGCGTTGCCGCGCGACACTCGCCCATTCTTGCCAAGACGGAATGACACGGATTAGAAGTACCCCTTACGCGGACGGTAGATCGGGCCGCCAGTGTCGCCGAAGATCGGTGCGTCCCCGCCCACGAGGTAAATCACCTGGATGGCGGTGCCGCTCGCGGTGTCGTGCTGATAGGTGAAGCCTTCAGCGTGGTGCGTAATGAAGTAGCTGTCATCCACAGCTGGCGTGCCCGCGGTGATCGACACAAGCGCGTGAGTGAGCTCGGCCCAGCTATCGGCCACGGTGGGATCGGCCGCGTCAATGTCGTCCACCGCCATGCACCATTGGCGGGTGCCGTCGCAGACGCCGAGCGCCCGTTTGCCCCCGGTCTGGGTCGTGGTATTCGCAGCCAAGCCGTAGGTCTGGAAGAAGGAAATGGCGGGCCCGACGCCAGTCGTCTTGATATCCGCGCCCGTGGTCGTTGTCGTGGTGCTGAGGAATGATCCCGCCGTCCACGTGCCGCCATAGATGGCGAACCCGTACACGCGGCAGTTGGCCACGGAGGGCGCGTTGGCCAGATTGATGGTGTAGCCGTTCGCGTCCATCGAGACGAAGGAGCCTTCGTAGACTTCCGCCGAGGTACTGAATCCCCCGCAGCACTTATCGGTGCGCTGACGGCGCGCCGTATCGGCAGCGGCCAGGGCATCCGTATGCCGGGACATGCAGTAGCCCTGCGTCCCATCGGCGCACATCCAGCCCACCATGGCGGTGCCGGTCGAGGTGGCGGCGGCAAGCGTATCAGCCGCAGTAAGAATGCCCGCCGTGAAGAAGATCACGCAGGACGGCGTCCCCGCCAATCCGGTCTTGGCCTTGTTCCCCGATCCGCTGCCCAGATTGTGGATGAACGGCTCGATGCTGGTGACGGTGCCGCCCAGCAGGACATACCCCATCCGCAGCGCGGTGGCGGGGGCATCGCTGAGGTTATAGGTGAAGCCAAATGGCGAGGCGTTGAAGGAGGTAAAGTCCCCCACCATATCGACGGCATTGTTATCCAGCAGCCCCGCCATGAAGCCGGTATTCGACGCCACTACGCCCACGTCCGAAGAGGCCGAGGCGTCTTCCGACTCGAAGGCTTGCGTGACTTCGTTGCTCGAGGAGCCCGCCGCGCCCAGGTGGAGGGTGGCATCCGCCAGCCCCGCATTTGTGGACCGCGTGCTGCAGACGAAGAGCCCGGTCGGCGTGAACGTCAGCGCCGAAGGGGAAATGGTCTTCGACCCGGTAGTGGTCGGGAGCGCTTCCGTATTCACATAGGCCAGAACGGGCATTAGCCCCACCGCTCCGGGGTGACGCGGTAAATCATGCGCCCGCCCGTGTAGGCGCTCCCGGCCACGATGTCTTGGGTCAGCGTGAACGCGAACGCCGAGGGTTGCTCCCACAGGAGATACGGGTCGGCGGTCACCGTGACAATTTCATCCGGGGTGAGCTGGCGCGACCACATGGCATACACATTCCAATGGGCGATGTCACAGAGCGTGCCCGAACCGCTCACGCTGGCGCCGAGCTTGAACGCCATCGTGGCGTCTTTGTTGCGCGTGGGGGTCGCCCCGTTGGACGCCTGCTTCACGCCGTTCTGCCAAATCTCCATACCGCGAGCGCCCACCGTGAACACCCAGCGATCCGCGCCGAACGTGAGACCGCCGACCTGCACGCGCGTCACGCCGTTCGTGTTCCCACCCCAATCAAAATAGACCACGCCATCGCTAAACGGGACGTGGTGATTGCACGAGTTCGTGTTACTGCCGAGGCCATAATCGACGCTGCCCGCCAGACAATTTCGGTTGGTGGAATCGGCCTTCTCGTACAGCATGAGAATGGAGACGGCGGTGGTTGGGACAAAATCACTCCGCTGCCATTCGAGAAAACTGCTCGTGTTGGCGTTATTGAAGCCGACCCATCGACCGAACCGATTCACGCCCGAGGTGTATGACACGCTCGCGTTGAGCCACCGGCCAGGCCCCGCCACGCCCGTATCTTCAGGGATCAGCGCGATTTCGCTCCCGGCGCCAGAGTTGACGCCCTGCGCGGCGAAATTCACCGCCATGACGAGCCCGCGCGTCATGGGATGGCTCAGCGCGAGTTGCCGCCCGGTTTCCGGTTGCAGTAGCCCGATCATGTCAACCCGGTGTAGCTCGCACTGCACCCCGAGCCTGCGAGGGCCGCGCCGGTGGAGTTGACCACGACAATGCCCCACTTGCGCGGGAGCGCGCCGCCGTAGAGGCGCGCAATCGAAATCACGTCCGACTCATACGCCTTGCTTGAGGTGGGACACGGAATGACCCGGGCTAGCGTCATCACCGTGGGGCTTTCCAGCGTGATCCCCGCATCCGACCCGGTGGCCGGATCGGGATATACCGTCCCGTCTTCGGAGCCGTAGGCATACACCAAGACTTGCGGCGCGCCCGAGACCGATCCGACGTTGACGGTCACGCGGACATGCGCGTCTTTGTACAGATTCGAGGAATTGTCCACCGCCGTCGATTCGCGCCCGCTCCCGCTGCCCAGCGAGTTCAAGGTAATCGTGATGCTCGTGGACGTGCCGTAGGCCATTAGAGCTCCTTCACTTCAATGACGCCCGGGGGCGGGCCGTACTTCGCCACACACTCGCTGCAGAGGTAAAAGACGGGGCAGCCCTTGTAGACTGCCCCGCCCTTCTCCCCGCAGTTGACGCAATACACGAGCTCAAACGCCTGGTCAGCGTAGACAAACTCCGTCCGCTTCCGCCGCGCCCACAAATCGAGGCGCGCGTCGGGGAGCGGCGTCCCGTCGACCAGGAAGACCGAATCCATTTACGTGGTTTCGAACCAATCCACCGTGACGTTGATCGGCACCGAGGTACCCACCGCTTTCGAGCCCACTTCGAAGCCGACGCCCGCTGCCTTCACTTGCAGCGCCATATCCCGCTCGAGCGCGACCCACCCGCCCTGGCCACCCGTCTGGGCAATGCCGACCGTGCACTGCGTCTGTGGCGTGGCGCCCGGCGTGATGGCCGAGGTGTCGTCCAGAAACGCGGTCGCGGCGGTCGGGTTGTCCAGATGCTTCTTGTTCTCCGTCGCGGCGGTGCCCCCCGACCCCGTGGTGCCGGGGCGAATGCCGTAGATCACGCCGCCGCCCGCGGTGCCGTGCCGGGCATTGGCGTAGAGGCCGACGATGCCCATAGGGGTCGCCGACCCGACCGTTGAGCGCAGATGCGTGCTCAGGGTCTGCGTGGTGCCGTTGGTGGTCGTTTCGCGCGTCACATCGTAATAAAATGGCATCGTCATGCCTCCTTTGGGCTAGGACCGCATCCAGCGATCACCGAGCCAGAACGTGTTTTCTTCTGAGAGTGCCGCGACATCGTTGATCGTCTCGTTGTACCGTGCCCACCGCATTTCCAGGTCTGCGCGCACTTCACTATTGGTTTTCTCCCCGCGTGTCATCCCTCCCGCGAGCTCGGCCACCTCCCCCGCTGCCAAGGCCGCGTTTTCTCCCGCGGTGGCAAACGCCCATTCACTCACGAGCCCCGGCCGCGCGAATTGCGCTTGCAAGACCAGCGGCACCTCGGCCCAGAGAACAAACCGCACTTGGCCGCGGGCGTTGTAATAGTCGGTGATGATGATGCGCTTGAACACGCTGGGATCGGGCGCAGCGGGTTGCGGAATCTCGACGACCGCGCTGCGCGTGGGGCCGAGCGCAATGGTTTCGTCCTCGTTGTACCGGGTCACGCTAAAGGTATACGTGCCCGCGGGAATCTGATTGAAGACCGCCACCGGTAAATCCGTCCAAATCGTCAGGATGTCCGGGTCCAGGACCACGCTTTCCGCGGTGAATTTCCATTGCCCGCCCACCACCGCCTCGGCAAAGTCCATCGGCTCCGTCAGGCCGGTGACCGTGGCGGTATACGCGCCCTTACTCGTCGTCTCTTGCCCGAGAAAGGCGACCCCGCCCCGCGCAAACGGGAAGGTCGAGCGGAATCCCTGCAGCGTGGGCATTTAGGGCGCGGGGGCAACCTGCACGGTAATCCCCGCCGCCACGGCGAGCACGACGGACGCGCCGACCGCCACCGGAACCGATTGAATCGGGCCCAGCACCGTGACGCCATCCACGCCGATGGTGGCGTATGTGAGCTCATACGTGCCCGCGGCGGGATTCTCGAAGGTGGTCGAGTCAATGGTTTCGAGATGCGTCACCACGGGCCCCGCGGGCTGCAGCTGCAGCGTGAACCGGTGAAACCCCACCGCTTGCGTGCCCGCGGGAAAGGACACGTTCTGTTGCGTTGCGCCGACGAGCACATTCTGAGCCATGCGGCCTCCGTCCTAGAACGTAAAGAGGTGAGTGTCGGCGATCCCGCCGCAGGCTGCGCCCGCGACCCCGCAATAGGTGGAGCGCGCCCGGAGGCCCACAAAGTTATCCGTCAGCTGGTCATAACAGAGCGTCCACCACGCGAGCGCGGGCCCATCGGGGGTCTCCTGCTTCTCCCACGTTCCGCCTGAGCCAATCGCGGGGGTAAACACCCAAAAGCCGCGCGTCACGGGCGCGGTCAAGGTCGAAAACGCATAGAGATAGAGTTGATTGCTCGTCGTGCGGAAATCCGCGTGCCGACCCCAGCGCAAGGGTGACCCCGAATACAGTTCCTCGTATTGCGGCGTGCCGGGATACAGACTCTGCTCCCACACGAGCTCCCCCGTGTCGAGGCTGTAGCGGAACAGGCGTTGGGGGAATGCCGGAATGCTGCCGCCAGACGGTTGGCAGATCAGGAAGGCTTCCCGATGCGCGGGGGCATACATCGCCTGAATCAGCTTGCCGCTAAAGCCCCAGCCGTCCACCGCGGGCCAGTTCTGCACCTGCCGCCAGGTATCCGTGGCCATCGAGTACTCGAAAATCCCGCGCGTGAGCCCGTTGCCGTTGTCGCCCGCAAAGCACCAGCACGAATCGCGCTCCGGATCGTAGATAATGCCCATCGCCGAGGTCGCGGCGGGCTCGTTTAACAGCTTGTCTTTGCCCGAGAGCTGCGTCCACGTCCCGTCTTGCGCGTACGCGCCAAAGCCGTTCCCGCTCATCCACAACAGCCGATCACGCGTGGTATCCACCGCGGTGAGCCGATAGGTGTGATTCACCCACGGCCGATTGGTGGGCGACAACCCCCCAATGCCCACGCCGCCGCCCTTGATCGCGCGCCAGGTCGCATTGGGCACCCCGGCGTCATACGGCGGCGGGAGCTCAGTTTGAAAGGGTTGCGTCCACACCCCGGTGGTGATGTCAAGCAAGTCCAGATCATTGCCCGGATGTCCCGCATGGCCCCCCCCAATGCTCCACACTTTCCCGCGCCCCGCCGTCATGCCCGAGAAGGAGCGGAACATCGTGCCGGTTTCCATCGAGGGATTGGGCGTGACATTCTCCGCACACCCGGGTTGCCCCTCGGCAATGCTTTGGCTCCCGATCATGCGGGGGCGATAAATCGAGCGGGACGGCACGATCAGCTGCCGCCACGTCCCGGGGTCCAGATCGCCTTCGCCGGGCGGCGGGAGCGGCGGATCGGGCACCGGATCGGGTCCGGGCGGGTCGTCCACGATGTCTTCCAGCACAAAGGTGACGGTGGCCGCCACCGCGCGAATGACATCGGGCGACGGCGGCGGCGGGGCGGGCTCCCCGGGCGGTGGCGCGGCATGGCCCACCGCGTCCACGGTGGCATCGCGCAATCCGCGGCGCGCATACCGCTTCACCCAGTACCGCGCATCCTGCACCTGCGCGTCCGTCAGCACGCGCGGGACCGCGCCATTGCCCCCACCCCGCATCCAGGCGGCGAAGGCGTCCCACGACATCGCATCGAGGGTTTCGGTGTTGTGGAGCCCGGTAAAGTTATGCCCCCCAGCCAGGCCCGCACAGAGGCGGAGCGACGGCTTGGTGGTATCGCTGATGGAGCTCCACACGTCCGCCCCGCGCTTGTAGCGGGCGGCATCCACCGTGGTGACATCATCGACGTGCAGCCGCCGCCACTGGCGAATCTGCGAGCTGCCGCCCCCGGTAAACACCATCTTGGCTTCCGTGTCGGAGAACGCGAAGGCCCACGGGTAATGGCCCATGGGATCGGTGCAAAGACCGAGCGCGCCATGCGCCAGCGTCGAGCCCCGTTGCACGAATTGCGAAAACGTGGTGCCGTCGCGGCTCACGCGATGCAACGTCTGGTAGGACGAAAAATCCACCGTACAGATATCGTCCACTGGCCCACACGTCCCGTGGTCGTCTACGTCCATCCAAATCCACGCCTGGTTCTGCGTGCCCTGCGGCTGCCGAATGAGCCAGATCGTGCGCAGGGCCCCGGTGGCGCGGGTCATCTCGAGGAGCCGCCGCGTACCGCCGTGCTCGGCCACACAGATATTGCCGTCGCTGAATGGCCGTACCACCATCGGTTGGTCGCACGTTCCAATCACCGTAAGCACCAGGCCGGTGGAGATTTTCACCACGCGGTTGTTGCCCCGATCCGCGACAATCAAGGACCCATCCGATTCGGCATAGAGGCTATACGGATCGGTGAGGCCGCCGCTATAGTATTGCGTCACCGACACCACGCCCGGGCTCGTCTCTTCCACCTTGCAAATGCGGTCGTTGAACGTATCCGCCACAAAGGCAATCGTGGGAATGGTCGGGTGGTAGCAAATGTCGTTGGGGCCATTGAACGGGCCATTGACGAACGTGCCCACCACCGTCTTGCGCCCGCCGCCAAGCGTGGGGAGGACATCAGGGAGGGACGGCCCCGCGGCACTGAAGACGCGCCCCGCGGCGGTGACGTGAAACATCCAGCCGCTCAGATCAATGCCCGTCCAGAGCGTGGGATCGGCGGGATTGGCGCGCGGGGTCGGGATCAGCGTGGACATGGGATTCACCACGTTGTCGCCACGGTGTCCCGCCCACATATTGCGCGCACTCACGCCCGCCAGCGCCGACTCGGAGGTGTCGCCGTTCTTCAGGTACACGTGCTCGATGTGCAAGAGCCCCGCCGTCACCGGGTCTTCAAAGACCGTGGGCACGCCGGTATAGAGATGCTGCGGCGGGCCCGTGAGCCCTTCGACAAACCAATTCCCCCACGTGCGCCCCGCCACCGATCCGGCAAACGAGGGCGCCGCCACCACCGTCAGCGGTTGCGGGGCGTTGTGCTGGCGCGTGGACGACACCGTAATGGTATCGGCCACCGGGTTGGTCGGCCGCTCGCCGCCGATCGGCGGTACTGAGAACGTCGTCATAACACTCCTTCAGGGCAGCGGGGCCGATGGACTGACCCCGCCGCCCGCGTGAATGTCCTTACAGCGTGTAGAGGATGTAGCCCCGAAGCACCGAGCTCGCCGTCCACGCCGCCGCGGCGTTGGTGGCGATAATCTGCTCCGCCGCGGTGAGCGGCGTGTTGTAGCCGAGCGCCTGCGTGGCCACGAATTCGAACTTGGCCGTGGAGGCCGTGACGGCGGCTGCGAAGTACTTGGCCGCCGTACCGGTGATGCCAATGGCCGTGGTCGCCGTCGCGCCTTGAGTGGCGGACCAACAGAATTCCCCGTAGAGCACCCGGGCGCCCACGGGAAGGTCGCAGAGGTCAATGGTGTCGCCGATCGCCAGCCCGGACGAGGCGAGCGTATGCGTGAAGACGGCAATGTACGGCTTGCCGAGCTCGCTGGGCCCGATCTTCCGAGGCGGGCTCGCAGCGCTAGCGGTTTCCTGGTCGGACTTAAATGCGGTGGCCATGTGTTCCTCCTAGATCGTGGTCTTCGTCACCCGTTCGATGGTGACGATGTATTCGTCCACAGTGGTCCAAAACTCGGTCGGTGCCGGATTGGCCACCGTGTTGAAGACAATGGTGCTGGCCCCCAGATGCGAGGGCGACGACTCAAACCCGGCCTTCGGCGTCAAGGTGACCGCCTGCCCGGCCACGCCCGCGGTATAGAGCGCCCGCTGCGCCGCCATAATTAGGCCGTCTCGTCAATGTTCACCTGCACCACGCCCGCATCCTCGCGACGCACCGCGCCCGCCGAGAGCTTCATCAGCACCTGGTCGTTGTTGTTCTTGTGCACGGCCTTGTCAATTTCGACGTTCTTCAGCAGGCCCACCGCCATGCCCACCGCCGACTTCTGCACCGCGATGCACGACCGAATGTTGCCGGTGATCGGCAGCAGCACGGACTCGCGCCACTTGAAGCCGACCCACGTGCGATCCATCGGGAAGCCGCCCGTCGTCAGCGCCTGGACCGTGCTGTAGTCGGAGGAAATGACCGTGGTATCGGTCAACAGCTTCCGCATGCCCTTCGGAGAGTAGAAGAAGTACCGGTCCTCGGTGTCGATGCTGGCTTCGTCCATCTTCACCTTGGCATCGAGAATCTTCGCCATCGTCAGGTTGGTCCCGCCGTCGACAATCTGCTGCGCCGAGGGCAGCGCGGTGGCGGTCGCCGTCTCGAGCGCTTCATCCACCACCGTGGCGAGACCGAGAATGCCGCCCACCGCCACGCCCGCCGCCCCGGCCGTGCCGAGGCCAGGGACCGACAGTAGGAGCTCGTCCAGCGTCCGGTTGCGCGCCCAGGCCAGCGACTGCGCAAACTCGCTCTTGGGGTCGTTGAGCGTCTTGATTTCGTCGAATTCGTCAATGAGCATCGCGGCGATAAAATCAATCAGATTCGCGCGCCGCTTGCTCAGGGTGGGGTTGATGTACACCGTGTCGCCATCGCGCACGGTGTTCTGCACCATCGCGACTTTGGCCATCCGCTGGAAGGGATACGTCTTGCCGATAACGCCTTCACGCACGGTCACCGCAGCCATGCCCATCGTCTGCTTTTGCTGGCCGAGGTGAATGATGTTGTCGGAGACCGCGTGGATAAACCACGCGGGAAGCTGGTCAGCCATGATCCTGACTCCTTCGCAAAGTCACACAAACCACGTGTATGGCTTCGCGGCAGGTAGTCAGCACACTGCTGGCCTGCCTCACGCCCTGACGCGGGCGTTCCCTCGGTGGGTCTTCCCCCACCGTTGCCAGGCCCTCGCGGGTAGTCTGGCCTTGTTCGGCGCGTGCTAGGCTTCTGCGGCCTGCTTCAACGCCGCCCTGAGCTCGGCAATGGCGGTCGCGCGTGGGCCGTCGTACCAATCCCAATACGGCTGAAAATCAATGCGATGCTTGTGCGGCGCCTCTTCCAGCGCGCGGAGCATCGCAATCATCGGCTCCGTGACGACCGACAGCGGGACGATCTTCTCGCTCCGGCCTTTGTCCGTCACCGACCCCCCCGATAGCGGCGCTCTTCCAGCGCGTTCTGCCGATCGCGGAGCTCCTGATACCGCGGGCTCCCCGCATTGGTCTGCATGATTTCCGCCTTCACCTCGCGGATTTGCCGCGTCAGGTCTTCTTTGTCCTCGCCCATCAGCGGGGTCTCGCCACGCACGTAGATATCTTCCTGCGTGGCTTCTCCGATCTTGGCCAGCGCCATCACCGCCTGCGGGTCAATGGGATCGTTGGCCTTGAATTGCAATTGCTCGAGCATGCGCGGGTTGCCACCGAAATAATGCTGCACCACGCGGGTGGCCAGATCGACTTGCCGCTTCCACGTGATCGAATCCTTCGGGCCCCACTCCCGCTGCACCAGCGTCAGCGCTTCGGCCTGCGCCTGCTGGTCCTGCCGAATCTGCTCCGCGGTCGTCAAATCTTTCTGCACCAGCGCCGTCTTGGCTTGCCAGTCGATCAACCCCTGAAACTGGCTCGGGGTCAGCCCGAGCTTCTGGGCTTCCATGCGGGCACTGGCCACCACTTCCGCGGGCCACCCCAACTGCTCCGGCACCGTCTCGCCGTATTGGTCGGGCGATTGCGGCACCCCCAACTTCCGGTGGAAGGCCGCGCGCTCCTCCGGCGAGGCATCCGGTTTCGGCACCTTGACCGCATCCCCCACCAGGCGCTTGGTCTCCACCCAGGCTTTGGCCAGCGCGCCCACGTCTTTGAATCCGCCCAGCGACGGCTCGGCCTTCATCTCGTCTGGCAGGCTGGCCCGCCAATCGCCAGAGGGGAGGGTGGCTACCGGGGGGGTGATCGTGGCGCCTGGCGGCGCCGCGGCGCTCGCAGGGGCTACGTCAGGGAGCGGGGCGGGAGCGGTCGCGGTCTCAGCCATCCGTGGGCTCCTTCATCGCCGCCAGCCGCGCCGCGAGGTCGGCGGCTTGCTCGGCTGTCAGATCCGGGCACGCCAGCTCGTAGTCGTCCCGGTCGTGCGCCCGGAACCGCGCCACCAACCGCCGTCGCTGCGCCGGGGTCAAGTCAGCCATTGCGCTTCACCGCTTTCTCGGCTTCCGCCGCCACCAGCTGCGCCACCTTGGGATCGCGCAGCTTCACGAGATAGCAGACGGCTAAGGCCATGCCCGCACGCTCTTCCGGCGTCGGGGCCAGCGGGGCCCGCCCGGCGAGGTGATACAGCACCTCCATGGGAATCGACTGGAAGGCGGCGGGCAGGGTCTCGTGCATCAGTCCACGTACACGTTGAGCGTGCCGCCACTCACGGTCGCCGCCAACCCCACCACCGGAATCGGGCTCGAGAGCATGAACCCGTTCGCCAGCGCATTGGTCGCCACCCGCACCCGCCCGACTTCGCGCGTCCCTGCGCCATTGGTGATCGTGGCATCCGCCGCCGCCGTATGCGTCAGCTGCGCGCCCCAAAAATGGTACGGAGCCGTGGTACTCAATTGCGCCGTCGTCAGACAATGCATTAGGCCGTCTCCTCCTTCGGGGGGGTCGCGGCGGCCTGCTCCGCCGCCCGCAATTCGGCATACAGCGGCGCCGGGCACAATTGCCCGTCAGCCAGCACCTTCGCAATGTCCGCCAGAATCTCATCCACCGACCGCGGCTCCGGCATCACGCCCCCTGTCCATTGGCGCCGTTGGTCATCCCCGCCGCCCCCACGAGCTCCTTCAGCATCGGCGCCGCCGACCCCAACCCCTTCGCCAATTCATTGGCCTGCGCCAGCTTCGCCTGCTGCGCCGAGGCTTGCGCCTTCGCCGCGCGCTCTTGATCGCGCAGCGCCGAGTCTTTCAGGTACTCACTCGGCCCGCCGACAATCACCAGCTGGTCGCGATAGATCGCGTCCCAATCGTTGTTGTCAAACACGTTATTGGGATCACCCGCCGCCAGCTGGTGCTGCGATACCGGGAGCATCGTCGCCATCAGCTGCTCAAACCCCGCCACCCGCGTGGCTTTCTGGCTCCGCGCCAGCGGGCCCTCGTACTCGATATCCAAATCCGACCCCGTGCGCTTCAACTCCTCCGGCACCTCGGGCAACGCCCCCGCGCGCAGCATCAGCCCGAAACACCGCGAAATGAGCGGATTCAAGAGCTCCGATTCAAACCGCCCCAAGGTCGGCCCCAACACGCGCCGCATGAGCTCCAGCCGCCGTTCTACCTCGGTCGCCGTCATCAGCTTGTCGCCCTGCAATTGCAATTGGTCCCAATAGAAAATATGCTGAATCTGCTGCTCGTACTTCTGATCGAACATCTGCCCGACATCGAACTTCGCCCCGGACTCCATCGGCGTCCACGCCAGCCGCGGGTCGCCATCCACCGGATTCATACTCGCCGCGCGAATCTCGAGCTCGCCAAACACCATGTCGGCATTGAACAGGCCGGGCGGGTCCAAGGCCTTCGACAACGCCGATAGCCCGAGCTCGGTCGCCCGCGACAACACGCGAATCGCCGGAAGCGCCGTATGCCCCGGCCCCCGCCCCGTCTTCTCCCCGCTCGTCTTCCGCCACCGCGGCACCATGTACGGAAACTCGTCGTACCCGCCTTCACTCAAGAGCGTCTTCGTGCGCCGGTCGAGGTAGCAGGACGCCCACGGCTTGTGCTGCGCATCGAGCCGCTTCGGGTTCTCCACCCGCCGCGGATACACCGCGTGGATCACCTCAAACTCCTGGTCGGGCCGATCCAGCAATACCCGGCTCACCGGCTCCGGCAACGCCGCCCGCCCAAACGCTTGCTCCATCGCCACCGCCGCCATCTTGTAGCAGCGGAACAGCGTGTCCACGCGCCCTTCGTAATCCTCCGCAAACTCGTATTCACTCGGCGCCAAGGCCAAGAACCGAAACCCGCCGAAGGGGCCCTGCGCCACGTCCCGCGGGCGCTCTTCCACGAACAGCGCCCCAATGCCAAACGCGCCCAGATCGATACACAGCTCGCTCGCTTCCGCATTGAAATTCGATTGCCGCAAGGCCTGGTAAATCCGCTCCTCACACTGCTCGAGCCAATCCGTGACCACCTTGCTCGCATCTTTCTGGTTCCGCAGCTTCAGCGAAAACCACCGGATCGCCTGCGACATCAGCGACCCCTGAATACTCGACGCCAGGAGCTCGTTGGCCTCGATCCCCACCGAGGTCCACACCTTTTGCGTCTGGTCCTCGCCCTCGGTGCGCTTGATCGTGATGTTGCTCTTGTACGGCACGAAGTACTCCGCCAGCTCCTGCTGCATCACCCGCACCGTGCCCGACTCCCCCGCCAACCGCTCATACCGTTTGACGAGCCGCGCCGCATCCGGCGACTCGCTCTCCCGCTTCGGCGTGGGCGCGGGGTAGTCAGCCATTACTTGCTCAAGATCGTCTTGCGCTTATTCTTCGTGGCGTAGAACACCTGCTCCGCCTTCTTCGCGCCATACTGCTGCACCATCGCCGCGTGCGCTTTCTCCGCGCCCCCTTTGCCCCCAAACAGTGCGTCGTACTTGCTCAGCGGCATCGGCCCTTACGCTCCCGTCCGCACAACCGGCGCCTTCGCTTGCGCGCCGCCCAACCCCACCCGCGTGCCGCCCAAGGCGTCATACTCCGCCTGCACCCGCGGGTCCGTCAGCAGCGTGCTCTGCCGCCCATTCGCCTGCTTGCTCCGCTTGAGCTCTGCCGCTTCGGCCGCGGCGGCCTTCGCCTCGTCGGGCGGTGGTTGCGGCGGCGGCGCCTTCGGCGGATCGCTCCCAAAGACGCTCATAGCCCGCTGCTCCCCTTCGCCCGATACGCGGTCGGCCGCCGCAACGCGGGGGGAATGTGATACGTCAGCGGATCAAACTGGCTCGCGGCCGTATACGCCTTCACCGCGCCCCGCTCGCGCATCGGCTTCGACGGCGCCAGCCCGCCCAGCAGATAACACAAGGCATCGCCGTAGTCCTCATGGGGATGATTCGGCTTCTTCGGCAGATCGCGCGTGATCCGTCCCGCCGCATCGGTGGGGTAGTGCCAGCCGCCATTGAGCGCCGCAATCAGCCCCCGACACTCCCGCGCATCGATCCGGAGCGCCGGGCGGCCATCGTGCATCGTGTTCAACGCCGCCAGCAGCGGGCCCACGCGCCCCTGCCAATCCACCGGGCCCGGCGCATACCGCCCGCCCACGAGCTCCCGCAACACCCGCACCGCGTCCTGGTCGATGTCCGCTTGCTCGCCGGTCGCCATGCTGGGGTCGTAGCGATGCATCAGCTGCGCCTCGTGCCGCTGGTCCAGCGCCCACGGCGCCCGCCGCGCCAGCCACGGCTTGACGAGATTGGCGACATGCTGCCGCATCCCCGCATGCTCCGACGCCAGCGCCGCGAGAATGCGGAGCTCGCCCCCCACGCGCTGCCCGATCACCGTGGTGGGTGTATGCCCGCCGTCATGCCCGAACCACAACGGCGCCGACTCCTCGAGCTTGACTTGGCCCGTCAGGACCACGTGCGAGTCGTAACTGAAGCCCGCCGCCACTTGCTCGCCCAGCTGCACCGCGCCCGGCTCGCCACTGAGCAAGCGGCGCAGCAAGTCGGGCCGATCGGCCAGCGCCGTCTGCCACCGCGCCCGGTCGGCGGGGGTGGCCCGCTCGCCCGGGGGAATGCGGAAGTACGCGGTGCCGGGATGCTGGCGAATCACAAACCGCTCCCACGTCCAGTGTTCTTCGTCCGGGTAGTTCGTGGTGAGCATCGCGGGTTTGCAATGCGACGGGAGCCGCTGCGACGTGAGCCCCAGCGTCCAGGCGTCTTCGCCAATCCCGCTGGAAATGGCCAGCGCGGGCGCCGGTTCCTCAAACCAGAGCCCCGTGGTTTCCATCCGCAACCGGTTCATGGCGCCTTGGTCCTCGATCCCGAACAGGCGCAGGCGCACCAGCGTTTGCCCATCCACGACGGCGCGCGCTTCGTGCCCGCCGTCCTCGAGCTGCCACACGCCACCCCACGCCGGAGCCAGGAGCGAATCATGCGTCTTCTCCGTATGGCTCCGGAACGTGTCGGTCACCCCCGCCCACTTCACCGGCAGCGGATACCCCGCTGCTTGGTGCTGCTGGGCGTGCGCAATCATCGCCCCCAGCGCCGCCCACGTCTTGCCGTCCCCCCGCGTCCCGAATGCCGCTACTTCCTCCGCTTCCCCCGTTGCGACCGCCGAGATAAAGCGAGACACGACCGGGCCGAAGTCCAGACTGATCGCTGCCATTGAGCGCCACCCCCAGGTTCAGCGTGACCGACACCGGGCGCTGCGCATCGGCCGTGTCGAGGGCCTTGCGCGGGCCGCGGAGGCCCACCCAGCCAAAGATATTCTCCGAGGCGCGTAATCGGGTGGCGTGATCGGGTTCGCCCTTCGTGGTGGCTTCTAGCGCGTCTCGCGTCACTTCCATCGAGCGGCGCAGATCATCGGCCTTGAAACCGGCGAGCTCGAGGGCGCGATCGAGGATTGCTTCGCCCGTCCAGAGACGCGGAGGAGAGCCTTTCATCGCGGAGCACACTACACCGCGATTTCCTTAGCAAAGCTGGGAATGACAACGGTTAGAGAGAAAGGTTAGAGAGAAACGAGAATCCTACTTGACACGAACTCTAAACACTTGCCGAATCACAACAATGTCCGCTTCAGTGAGGATGCGATACAGACGGCGATCGCCCTTGCTGCGGTAAAACTGCGAGTAAATCGGTCGGCTCAGGCGTGCCGCATTTCGCCACAGCACGCAATAGATGGCGCGGGGCGTTCGACCAAAGAGCATCGCCGTGGCTTGAATCGTATAGGTGGCGCCTTCCGGCCACGCTGCGGTCTGGCGCGCTTTCGTCACGAGAGGGTCACCGTGATGCC
>F14TC_100010230_pt1 | contig 19805 bp, 11 predicted proteins | sample KannatnBrdUF14TC_FD_10806 | JGI IMG/M metagenome (IMG submission 10806)
GCTCAGAAAAATTCACTTGAAAAAACAATTGCATCGCTAAACCATAACCTGTTTGTTATCAACCAGAGCCGTTCGATCATTTACTCAGCACCCAAAGCGCAAAACGAAAAAGAATTTATCAGGATACTCAGTGAAAATGCAATGCGCTCAAGAGATGAGATAAATGAATTGAAAAATCTAATTTAAGACATCACTGTTTTAAAAGTCCGGGATCCTTGCTAAAAAAATAAAAATATATCGATTTCCGCCTTCGCCTGCTGCAGCAGGCAGGCGCGAAGGACAATAGTATGAATCCTAAACTCAACATTAACGAAAGCTTTATTTGCAGAATTTGGGAGGGAGCTGGGGAGTATTATTCTGATTTAATTGCTGACTGCGGCGAAAAAGTCGAAGTAATTGATTACGGAAAGCGGAATTATGATTCCGGGCCTGATTATAAAGATGCGAAAGTGAAGATCGGGGGGAAAACTTTTACCGGAGACATCGAGATCCACAGGGATTTTAAAAACTGGGCAGAGCATGATCACCCAAAAGACTCCAGATATAACTCTGTGATACTGCATGTTGTGTTGTGGGATTCAGAAATAAAAACTGCTCCAAAGCTCCGGATAAAAAGAGACCTTCCGACAGTAATTCTTGCAAACCATCTTAATAATTCGATTCACAATATCTGGCAGGATATCATTAGCCGGCCATCGGAAAAATTTAAGCTCCCCTGCTGTGATCTGAACAAATCAGTTGATGATATTGTAATTAAAAAATGGTTCAAAAAGCTTGCAGTTCAAAGGCTGAAGCTTAAATCAGAACGTTTAAAGGAAAGACTTATTGAAATAGGGAAAAAGACTTTCAATAAATCTGGAGAAAATTTAAAAAGCAAAAAAGCCTGGGAGCAGGTTTTTTATGAATTTATTTTCGAAGCGCTCGGATTTTCAAAAAACAAGGAGCAAATGCTGAGATTGTCATCGAATTTAAACCTTGAATTTATCCAAAAGTTAACAAAAAAATACGATGTTTTATTAATTCAGTCTTTGCTTTACGGCGCAGCCGGTTTACTTTTCGATCTGAGGCATAAAGATGAATATATTGATATTATAAAAGAGAGCTGGAAAAAATCAGAAGATAAAATAAAAATTCCGCGTTTAAATAAATCTGAGTGGAATTTTTTCAGGCTCAGGCCTCAAAACTTTCCTACTATAAGGATTGCATACGGCTCTCAGCTTATTCTGAAGATCTTGGAAGGTGACCTCTTTAAAAATATCATATTAAGTTTTCAAAGAGAATTTTCTGTAACCGGATTATACAGAAATTTACAGGCATTATTAAAACCGGAGGAGGATAAATACTGGAATGTCCATTATGATTTCGGGAAACGCTCAGCTAACTTCAACAAACTACTCGGCAGGCAAAGAATAAATGATATAATTATTAATGTGATCACTCCGGTTGTTTACCTGTATTCAGAAATTTTTAAAAACGGGATGATCAAAAAGAATGTCTTAATTCTGTATGATACTCTAAAGATAAAACCTGAAAATTCAGTATTAAATGTTATCAAAGAGCAGGTACTTATTTCAAGAGACATTCAGATCAATACTCCTTCAATGGAGCAGGCTGCAATTCAATTATACAATTTCTACTGTACCAGAGAAAGGTGCAGTGAATGCGAAATCGGGAAATTGGCATTAAACAGGAAAGGAATGGATTATAAAATAATTTTTTACTGAATTCTAAAAATCATTTACAATCCCGAAATGAACTTTACCTTCAAGAATTGAATCGCCTTTGCCGAGTGCATAGCTGACTCCGAACATTCCAAGTCCCGTTTCAATCCTTACTCCGAGCCCGTACCCGAAAATAAATCCCTCCTGCACCGGGGTATTGGAAACGGGGTCTTCAGGCCGGCGGTAGTAGCCGAGGTCATAAAAGGCAAATGTAAAGCTTTTCCTGGTAAGAGAATAACGCGCCTCTATGTTTCCCCATGCAACCCTTGATGCCAGAAATTGGCCGTCCCGGTATCCGCGAACAGAATTGATACCGCCGAACCTGTATAAATCCGATATTTCATACCTTGGAGAGCGGATCTCAATACCGTGGACGGAAACTAATGCACTTTGTCTTTTGAAAAAAGAAAAATAAACATCAAGGTCAACTGCCCCCTTTTGGACGGTAAAATCATGAGGTATATCCTGGCCGGGAAAGGAAGCGGAATTGTAAATTTTCTTCTGGCCAAAAGTATATCCTGTCCAGTACAAGATACCCGAAAAGGGGTTGTAAACATAATCCCTGCTATCGAATCGAAAAGCTATTCCTGCTCCAAGTGTGCGGCTGTCAAAAATAGAAACCAGCGGGATAACCAGGGTTGGAATGACCCTTTGAAAATTAAATGTTGCGGATATGGAAATTTTCCTTGAGATGATCGCATCAGTTTTTATTGCCAGATCCCTTTTGACGAATGTGGAATCTTCTATTCTTTGCAAAAAAGCAAAGTTTAAATTAACAGGATATCCAAAGAGCCATGGTTCAAGATATTTAAGCTCAAGCTCCTGCGTTGTTTTTATCTCTTTCTGGAACCGTGCATCGATCCTTCTGCCTGTTCCGAATAAATTCCTTATAGATAAATTGACAAGGCCTGTGAAATAACCTTTATCTTCATTCTGGTTCGGGGGCACGTAGCCCAGGATACCGTCAAATGTATTTGTATTGCCTTCTCTTACTTTTATTTTCAGAACAGTTGAAGTTTTATATTTTAATATTTCAGGCTGCTCTACACTTTCAAAATAGCCCAGGTTTTCGAGCCGTCTTTTTATTTCAAGCAGGTTTTCACGGGAGATCATTTCTTTTTCACCCATCGGTATCTCTCGTGTGATAACCTCCTTTTTTGTTGAAGTATTTCCTTCTATAACAATGTCATCAATTTTTACTTTTTCATTTTCATCAATTTTGATGGATACCCTGAGCTTGGTCGCGGGGCCGGCAGTATATTCCTCTATATTTTTTATTGTAATAGAAACAAAAGTATAACCTTTTTTCTCATAAAGATTTAAAAGGTCAGTTATATCCCTGTTAAGAATAAGCGCATCAAGTACCTTCCCGGGTTTAGTATCAATTACGCCTTCAAGATAAGAAGTTTTGAAAAGCCTGTTGCCTTCAAATAATAACTCTCCTATCAAAACCTGTTTTCCTTCATCGATCCTGATGAGAAGACTTACCAGGCTTGAATCGAAATCATATTCCTCTTGCCAGTCAGTTATCCGGCAGTTCATGTATCCGGCACGCTGGTAATTCTGCATTATATTTTTCATGTCCAGCTCAAACTGTATCTCTGAAAAAACGGACCCTTCCTTCAGGTTGATGAAATTTTTAATATCCCTGTCTGAGAAAAATTCATTTCCTTTAAATTCTATTTTATCTACTTTGCTTACAGTTTGTGCAAGGGCACACTGCGGTATTCCCTGGAATGCAAAAATTGCCAAAATAAGTAAATATTTATATGAACCCAACTTCATTTTCAGGCTAATATTTGATAGATGCTTGGAATATTCAAGTCATTAATAAACCATTTATTTAGTGATTGCATCTAAATAATGCAACTTTTTTTCTAAATGCTTAGTCAAAATACTAATAATAAGTGTTTTAATGGTAAAATTTTACTTTGTATTAGCAGTTTATTTAATTGCGGCAGTTTGTAATATATTGTCGCAGGAGATATCCTCCCAAAATAAAGATACACTTTCTGCACTAAAGAAGGATACTGTACCATCAGTTATTACCAACATTAAACCTTTATTAACAATTTCAAAGAGTCCAAACTCAACAATTGTTATTGACGGTAAGCTAGAAGATGCCGGGTGGAAAAATGCAAGCGAAGCAAAGGATTTTGTGGAAATTTACCCGGGGGATAATTGCAAAGCCCCTGTCGCAACTGAGGTATTAATGACATATGATGATAATAATTTATATATGGGATTTATTTGCCATGATTCTGAGATCTCGGATTTGCGGGCAAACCTGTGTGACAGAGATAAGATATGGAATGATGATTATGTTGGTATGATATTTGATACATACAGCGATGATAAACAGGCTTACGAAATATTTGTCAATCCATATGGTGTGCAGGGCGATCTGACCAGGACACCCCAGAACGGTGAAGATGACAGCTTCGATATGATTTTTACGGCCGAGTGTAGAATTGAAAAGGATAAATGGATTGCAGAGTTGGCGATCCCGTTCAAAAGCCTGAGGTTCCCGGTTTCTAAAGATCAAAAATGGAAATTCCATTTTATTCGGACCTGGCCCCGCAATGACCGGACACAGATGTCCTGGGCAGTTATTCCAAGGGATGAACCTTCACTAATGGGACAGGCTGGTGTTGTGAATGGTTTTAAAGGTCTGAAACAGGGCAAGAATATTGAGATACTGCCATATTTGATCGGAGGTTTAACCGGTTATAAAAGCGATCCGGATAATCCGAATTCAAAATTTGTCAGTGATTCGGTCTTAAAGGGTGATTTTGGAGTTGGATTAAAATACGGGTTTACTTCAACTCTTACAGGTGAGGGTGTATACAATCCTGATTTTTCGCAAGTGGAATCTGATGCGGCACAAGTTGATATTAATTCTTCATCAGCGCTTTTCTACCCAGAGAAGCGTCCATTCTTTCTTGAGAATGCAAGTATTTTTAATTCTTATATAAATGTTGTTTACACAAGAATGATAAATGACCCCCTTGTTGCCGCTAAGCTTACAGGGAAAGTCGGTAGTTTCGATATCGGCTATATCGGCGCATATGACAGGAAGACGCAATTCATTCTGCCTTATGATTACGGCAGTAAAATACTTTTCACTGAATCTCTAAAATCACTTGTTAATGTATTAAGACTGCGTAAAAGCCTTAAAGGGGAATCATATCTCGGTTTTATTGCTACCGATAGGGAAGTTAAAGACGGTTATAACAGAGTTATCGGAGTGGATGGTTCTATTAATTTCCAGACGCATTATTATATTAACTGGGAAATACTGGGTTATTCTACAAAAGAGATCAATGACACAAATATTTATGTATCTGAAATGCAATTTGGCAAGACCGGGGAATATGATTTGGGCTTTAACGGAGAAAAATTCTCGGGCATAGGTGGAGTTGCGATGTTTCAAAGACAGGCTGATCACTGGAGCTTCGGAATTGAATCCGGATTTGCACCTCCCGGAGCAAGGAGAGATGTCGGTTTCATTGAACGAAATAACCAGATGTATTTATCGATGTGGCACAATTTTACCATATATCTTAAAAAGGGTTTTGTTATAAGACTGTACCCGAATATGAACATGGGGCTAAGGTATAATTACAATGGAGCAATAAGAGAACAGTGGTTTGTGCCCAGTATATATTTCCAGGGAAAGAATCTTACCAACTGGGAAATAGGATTTTTGGCTGTTAATAACGAGGAGTATGAACATGTTTATCACAAAAATGTTAACAGGGGATGGATCAACTTTAATATAAATACATTTGATGTTGCTAGAGGCGGATTATTTTTTGAGCTTGGTAAATATATTGTTAGGTTTGAATCCCCATCATATGTTGGCTGGGGATTTAATGCTGAAGCATGGCTGACTTTAAAACCATTTAACAGACTTTCGCTTGAGAATACTTATACTTACTCGCAACTATCTAAAAGTGCCGGCGGGGAGAAGCTGTACACCGGATACATTTTCAGGAATAAGACGTCTTTCCAGTTCACAAGGAATTTCTTCCTCAGGCTCATTACTCAATATGATTCGTTCAGTAAGTCACTGAACATTGACCCGCTTTTCAGTTATAAATGGAATCCGTTTACAATATTTTATATTGGTTCTACCCATGATATTCATGACTACGGCCCGGGAAATGACCATCCGCACTTTGTGGAAACCACAAGGCAGATATTTGCAAAATTCCAGTATTTATTCCGGTTCTGAATGGATTGCGAAAGGGGAAGAGATCAGCTAAGCGTCTTTATTTTACTACTATATTTACGAGATTCTGTACTGTTCCGTATAATGACCAGAAGTACTGAACATTATAAAATAAGATGTATAAAACAACTATTGTTACCTGGAACATCGAAATAATAAAATTTACGGCCTTCATGTGAATCTCCTTTTTTAGTATTTCCTACAATGATTAAGCTTTTCAATATTAACCAGTTTCGTTAGTTATTTCAATACCCGACATTCGTGATATTAATTGGACTAACAATCAAAAATGAATAATCCTGAATATTTTTAAGCTTTTTGGTAACCAGTATACGGTATGCCGTAGATTCGGTATTTTTATAATATGATGGTTTATAGGGTTTTATTTACTTTTTAGAACAATAAAGGATTTTGTAAATCCCGCGATTTTTTCTTTTTTTATCTCGGCATTCGGGAATAATTTTGCAAGTTCTTTGAATTTTAAAAGTTGGACTGAATCAATCCCAGTTACAGCTGCTTCATTTGAACCTGTTTTTTCAAACCAGCCGAGGTTAAAATTCTTAACAAGAAAAACCTGTAACTTTTTTGGAAGGAACTGGAAGAAAGGAAATAAAAAATGCGGCTCGATCGGGAAGTAATAATTCGGTGTCTGGACAAAATACGATTTCCCAACCCTTGAAATTTCATCCGCCATTTTTTTCATATTAGTGAGATCCCCAACATGTTCGATAACCGAATTTGAAAACACTACATCAAACTCACCATCTTTGAATTTTCCAAGGTCTCTTGCATCTCCGCGAATGAACTTAAAATTAGGGTGTGAGATTTTAATTTCCTCAATATTCAAAATTGTGATTTCTGCTTCGTTCGGATCAGTAAACCCCATTTGAATCCAGAAGTTTTCAGTGCCGCCTGCATCAAGAATTTTCAGAGGCCTGGGCAAATCTTTTGTCATATTTAAAAACAGCTTAAATCTTTTTCTTCTGAATTTATTAACTATTGAATCTGCACGGGTGTTATCGGCGTATTTGGTTAAAAACTTCAAACTGGGATTGCGGACATTATTTTACAAGAACCATTTTTTTATTATCAGTAAATTCATTAGCTGTGATCCTGAAGATATAAACGCCGCTGGAATATTTTGATGCATTCCATTCAGCTTCATATTTACCAGGACTTAGCTGCCGATTAACAAGTACTTCCGCTTCCTTCCCGGTAATATCGAAGATCATTATTTTAACGTCTGTTAGACGGCCTTTATTATTTGGGATGTCAAATTTTATCCTTGTAACCGGATTGAACGGATTAGGATAATTATTATATAGCCTGAATTCTTTTGGGACCTCAGTGCTGATAATATTAATGCCAATCGGTGCTGTAGAGAATCTCCAGGTAAGGCTCCATGGACCGAATCCTCCGATATTAAACGCCCTTACACGCCAGTAGTAAGTTGTACCGCCTGATAGTATTCCAGGAGGTACTGTGAATTGGGATGTAGTTCCAATGGTTGTATCCAAAACCCAGGTATTAAATAATGAGTCAGCTGATACAAGTACTTTATAGCCATCAGTTCCAAATACATCACTCCAGTCAAGTGTTGGTGTTACCCCCTGGTTCACGGCCCCGTTGGGAGGGTTAAGCAATATAGGTGCGGCAACAGGGGGAGATACAACGGTCCTGAATCTCCAAACCAGTGAATACTGGCCTGTGCCTGCGGAATTGGTTGCATTTACGCGCCAGTAATATGTTGTGTTATTCTGAAGAATACCGCCCGGAACGTTATATTGTGAAAATGAAAGTCCACCTGTGTTAATTAATGTCGTAGCAAATGTTGAGTCGGAAGAAACCTGTACGCGGTATGTTTCAGTGAAGGGTACATCATTCCAGTCTAATGTTGGAGTAGTTGAAATATTCATGGCCCCGTTTGCGGGTGCTATAAGTACCGGTATTCCTGGCGCTGAAAGCAGAGTTGTAAATTTCCAAGGCTGGGAATACGGACCGGTGCCTATTGTGTTAGTTGTCCGAACCCTCCAGAAATAAGATTGCACATTTACCAGCAGTCCGCCTCTTACAGAAAGCTGAGAGACATTGAAACCGGAAGAATCAATAATTGTTGATGCAAAAGTAGAATCCTGCGAGAGCTGAAGCTGGTAAGATGTTGCGGAAATGTCATCTACCCAGTCAAGAGTGGGAGTAAGGTTTATTCCGATTGCATTATTGGGAGGATAAAGCAGTACCGGCGCTGAAGGAATACCGAAAACTGTAGTAAAATTAAATACAGCTGACCAGGGGCTCGTTCCGGCAATGTTTGTAGCGCTAACTCTCCAGTAGTATCTGAAATTATGCTGAAGCTGGGGGTTAGTTAGATTTAAAAATGACTGTGTGATGCCAACAATAAACACGGGGGGGTTAGAAAATGATGTATCCAGTGCAGCCTGAAGAGTATAAGAATCAGCGGGAGAAGTACTATCCCAGTCAAAGAACGGTGTCAGAGAAATATTGGATGCACCGTTCATAGGCAGCAACAGCCCCGGGGCATTTGGAAGAGTAACGATTGTTCTGAACCTGAAAGCCGGCGACCAGGGGCCATTCCCTGCAGCGTTCTGGCTTCTTACATGCCAGAAATATAATGTGTTATTGCTCAATAGTGCTGCGGGAATTGTAAACTGCGTTTGGACAATTAATGCTGTATCAAGCAAGGGAGTTGTGAAATTTGAATCTGTACCCAGTTGAACCTGGTAAGTTTTAGCTGCTGTGGCTGAATCCCACCTTAGCTGCGGGGTTAAGCTTACATTAACAGCTCCGTTTAAAGGCAGCAAAAGCTGTGGTGCCGGGGGTATAGGGAATCCGCCTGTATTTGTAAACAGTATCTTACCCTGGTCACCGACTACATAACCTGCTTGAACTGAAGTAAAATTTACTCCCCAGAAATTGAGCCCCGAGAGTCCGCTCGTTTGCTGTATCCAGGAAGCTCCTCCGTTTGTAGTTCTGATAATTGTTGCATTGTGTCCGGTGCCTGTACCTGTGTTTGCATTAAGGAAATGCAGCTTAACGACCCTGCTTCCGACACTTGAATTTTGTGTTACCCAGTTCGCTCCTCCGTTAGTTGTTTTGATCATTATGCCTAACTCTCCTGAAACATAAACGGTGCTTGCTGAAATTAATCCAAGTCCGAATAAATGGTCTGTAACACCAGTTGTAAGTGAATTCCAGGTTGCTCCTCCATCGGAGGTTTTTAAAACCGTTCCATTATAGCCTGTTGCATAACCGGTTGAGGGGTCAATAAATTTGATATTTTGCAGAAATTGTGTACCTCCGGAGCTCTGCGTTACCCATAGATTGCCTCCGTTAGTTGTTTTAACAATTACTCCGAACATTCCGCAAGCATAGCCTGTATTTTGGTCGGCAAAGAAAATGCCGGAATAATATTCTGCGGGAGCTGTTTGAGTAACCCAATTTACCCCTCCGTTTGTCGTTTTTGAAATTATTCCTTCACCGCAAACATAACCTGTGCTGCTGTTGATAAAATAAATCCCGAACAAATTCCCGCCAGCTATTGATTGATTTGCCCAGCTCGTGCCGGCATTAGTTGTTCTTAGAATAGTTCCGCTTATACCAATTACCGTTCCCGTATTTGCATCAGCAAAAAAGATGTTTGTAAGAATGTTTGTTGTGCCGCTTGTCAGGGGAACCCATTGTGAAAATGTGCCGGAACAGGCAAGAGCAAATGTAAACAATATTTCAAAAAACTTTTTTGTCATCGCAATATTGCCAGTTTTTGTATCGATGTTTCTGTTTTACCGGCACCTTCCAGGATAAGCTTATATAAGTAGATCCCGTTTGCCATGAACTCGCCGTCATTATCCCGGCCATCCCAGTATATCTGGTTAAAGCCTACTTTGGCTGGTGAAGAAATATCTTTTATCAGTCTTCCGGCAACAGTATATATCTTTATTCTGCAGGCTTCAGGTGAATCCGGGGCAAATAAAACGAATGTGAAAAAAGTATTTGTTGTCATTGGATTCGGATAGTTATACAAATTTTTAATCACAAAATCTTTACTGATGTAAACATTATTTGTAACGGTATCCTTGTTACCTTCTTTATCTGTTCCTATATACTGCAGTGTATGGTTCCCTTCGGTAAGTTCAGGATGATACGTTACTGAAGTTTTAAGACTGCCGTTATTTACGGCATTAAATGTAATATCAGGATTTTGTTGTGAGCCAATAGTGTAATATATCCTTCTTCCGTCTAATTTTACAAATATACCTGATGTATCCTGAATATTGTAGGAAAGCTTCGAATCATCGAAAAATTTAAAAAGTATATCGGGTTTTGCAGGGATCAGATCTCCGTTTAAGATCTTTTCTCCGTTATAGGTAACCTCAATAGCCGGACCCGTTGAATCTCCAACAACTATAATGTTTGAAAATGCAAAATTATTAAATGAGTAGTAATCGTTCTGATTGCCAAGCATAGTGAGCTCAAAATTTATCTCAACTGTATCAATTGTTGTATTCGGGTCTTTTAAGCCGGAGGTATTAAAAGTTACCGTTGAAACTCTGGAGCTATCAATCTGGAGAGGTGAGTAAACCGTATCGGCTTTAAGAACTGTTAAGCCTGAGTGCCCGTTGGCTGTCCATTTATATATTACAATTCCTGCCGGGACAAACCCTACGTTATAGCTTTTTACAGACATTGTTACCGGTGCGCCATCGTTTACGACAGTGTCACTCCTCGTTATGGAATAATTGTCAGGAATAATTTCAGCCGGGGGAGAGTACTTAAAATACATGGAACGGAATTCCGGAGACTGCAGACCTGATAATGTATCGATTTGAAGCTTAGCCGTAAGCTTAAGTTCGCGGTATGTGAAGCTGTTCAATGTATCCAGGTTTACAAATGAATTCGAGCTTAAGTTTGAATACAGTACCACGGGCAGACCGGATTGATTAAATCCCGTAACATCATAATTTAATGTTGAGCCCGGGGGCAGGATCCTATCCCATGAAAAATATTTCCACCGGTGTGCGGGGCCGATCGAGAAATTTATGGTGCCGAATGTGTTCAGGAAATTAGGAGCTAAATTAGCAAATGAAGGTGTCCAAATGAAATTTGATGAATACCTGTGGAACTGCTCTGATGTATTTTGAGGCGGTGCACCCAGGTAACCTATAAAAGCAAATGAATCAAACTGATCGAACCTGGTAATAGAATCAGCCAGTACACTCCCGAATTGCCTTATCTTATTTTTTGCAGTTTGTCTCAAGCTGTCAGATACAGGAACAAAAGATGCAATTCCTATCATAACATAATGTGTTGTATCGAAAGAATTCAGGAAATTCAGAACTGAATCTGATGAGGCTGGGGTTGACATTCTGAAATTTCTGAATTCAACTACAGTACCTGTGAGCTTTCTGACCTTAACAACATTGAGCCCTGTATTTTGTCCTCCATCAGCATATAATGTATAATTATTAACTATGAAGTAAGATGCTTCCTGAGCGTTGCTGCCATATGATTTAACCTGCATTTGTCCTGAAAAGCTGATAAGCTGATATCCGGTACCGGTATAATTTAAATTTGAGATTTCCTGCTGGTTAAGCTGCCCGGGAAGCTTAGGATAAAGCACCACAATTGAATCATTCAGAACTGAACGGCTGTTTGTTAAACTTACGAGGGGATTATATACAAACCGCATTGTTTCAGACCAGCCGGTGCTGTCATTATTAATTATTGAATTTGTTCTCCAGAAATATACCTTGTTTGAATCAAGTGCCGGTATCCTGTATCTTACTTTTGTTGCAACACCTGTGATGCTGCTGTTAGTATATGTATAGAATGGATTTATAAATGATTTTAAAGTATCAACCTGTAAAATTATTTTAATATTATTTGCTCTTGGGTCGATTTGAGGATTCAAGCCAACAAACTCAACAGAATCTGTTATTATAACAGAGTTATAAACCGGCTTAAGTGGCGTGTAAGATATATTTCTCAAAGGCAATGGTATAGTAAGCACATTGTTTGTTGGAATTTCCTGCGGGTAGCGGTTATCGTAATCAAGAGTCACTCTTAATGAATAATTCCCAATTGAATCGATAGTGAATGAATATGATGCTGTATCGTAACTTGCAAAATTTGACATTAAAGTGTCTTTGAATCTGAATACTGCACTGTTCTTTAAGATCTCGAACCTGATCAGACAGTCTTTTGCAAACAATCCGTAATTTTTGGGGTAAATAGTTAGAGTAACAGCTTCTCCGACAAGAGGATACGGGTCGGTGATTCTGTAGTCAGTTTGCCCGATAACAAATTCTGGTGTGCCTGGAAGCAAAAGCTTTGATGCCGGGTCGCCAAGCAGGTTGTAACAGTTGATCATATTCCTGACCTGGAAGCTGCCTGAATCAGGCGCCATTGAATTTGAGGCAAATTTTACGAGCTCGCCGGTCCTTCTTAAGGTATCCTGTGAGAACCCCTGTAATATAAATTTATTTATTTCATTTCCAGCATTTGCGAAGCTCCAGCCCGAGCTACCTAAAAACCCTATAGCTCCTTTGTTTGCAGAATAAATAAATTTTTCGCCGAAGCTCCTTGTATTTGGCTCTGAGTTTTTTCCTGTGAAGCATGTCATGCTGAGAACAAGGGGCAGTTTAACACCGTTAGAAAGCGTAAACGGATCCTCAAGTCCAAGTTCCCAATCCTGGCTTGCAGCATGACCGATAAAATTAACGATAAGTCCGCCGCGGTTTATTTCACGTTTAATTGAATCAGCATAGTTGAATGTAATATACCCTGCAGAATCATTCCTGTAAATTTTATTCGCAATCCCTGAGACAGGCGGGGGAGTAATGAACATATTAACGAATTGATTTGATTGTGTCTGATACTGTATCTGTTCTATCCTGTTCGGGCCGCCTGTGATCATTATAAAATTTTTCCACCAGCTATCAGGCTGCTGGCTATCATAATCAATTATTTTGTTAACCACATCCTGTGCCTCCTGAGAAGTATATGCCGGTATTCTTCCAACTGCCACCTGGTGATAATAGGTAAATCCGTTGAAATTAAAGTTTACAAAATAACCGTCTGTTGGCGGGTTTCCATAGACCGGAATAAAGTTAATATAATAATTGGGTGAGAGCCTGTTGTTTTTCGGGTCAAGTGAACCTCTTCCCATCAGGCAAACAAATTTTACACGGGGCAGAGTCCAGTTGCTGTAAACAAAATCAACAAATCTTCTGACCGCAACAGGATTTCCCATTCCGTAATTAAAAATATCTGTAATATCATCAATATCAGCTTTGAAGGAACGGTAATTATCGTGAGACTGCCTGTGAGAGCGAAGCTGCTCTGCCTGCGATTGAAAAAGCCGGTTATAAATTACAATATAATCGGCACCATTGGTGTTTGAAGCAAGGTTTGGAACCTGCCTGGATTCAATTCTGAATGGCCTTTTAGTGATGTCCTGGTTTGAAATTAAGAAATCCCCGTTGCTTTTTCCGGTAAAAAATAAAGTATCAAGGTCTGTGCTTGTGATCGCAATTTTTTGGTTACTTTTTATGTCGTAAATTGAAAACGGGTTTGAAGCATTAAAACCCGATACCTTAAATAAAGCAGAAGAGGTGTCGCTGCCTGAAAGTGTAATACGGCATTCACTGTTCTGGAATTTGAAAACTTTTGGGTAATAAAGCTCGATCAGATCAAAATAAAGGCTGGGAGTGGCCGACGGGTTCCCGAACGTAGGCTGGTATGTTACTGTAACAGTGTTTGGCGAACCCTGGTTTAATAGTGAGCTTGAAAATGTAACCGTAGTATCAAACCTGTTATAGTCATCTTCTGCAATAATAGAAATCTGTGTAGAATTTATATGTAATAAAACTTTATGTTCATTGAAAGTTGAATCAATAGAATTAGGATAAGCAAAAATTCTGAAGGTACATGTTTGAGGAATATTATACAAAAGAGGAACTGAAAAAGTGCGTGAAATAACCATGCCGTTTTGCGGTGTTAAATTTTTCCAGTACCATCCTTCCCCTGAGATTTTTTCATTGTTGAAATACCTGTAATCTGTGTTCGGATTAAAAGTCTGACCCAGGCTGTAAACTGAATCCTTCTCAAAATGGATCTTCTCCAATGAAAACCGTGAAGGATATTCATTTTGAACCGAGTTTGTTGCTATTTCAAATCTTGTACCGTTATTGCCGTCCCATCCGATCCAGTATACACTTGTATCTGAATATAAGTTATAATATTCATCTGTTGTGTAATCAATAACTGTGGGACCGAAGCTTGCCAGGTAGGTATTCGTAATCCCGCCATAATTTCTCATACCGTAAAAATCAATGTAATCGTTTGGGTCAAAAACACCATCCTGCTCCCCAAAAAAATAAACCGGGATTTCTTGCCCTTTGTAATAAATCTTTACAGTTCTCGGGTCTATGTTCGAGGTGTTTATGCCTGCCTGAGTGAACTCATTCCTCGTTATCCTGTAGATTCCATCATCGGCAACATAGAGCTTGAGATACGTTTTGTTAGGAGTTATCCAGTTATAGTTTTGGGAGATAGAAATTCCTGAAAATAAGAGTAGAATGGGAATCTTTATCCATAATTTTTGGATATTCATTCCTTAAATTTACGGAATTTTAATCTAATAATTCTATATAAAAATAAGGGATTTCCTATAAGATATCTGCTAAAATACTTTAAAGGATTATTCAAAAACCTGAAAAACCATTCAAATCCAAGCGTTCTCAATATTCTGGGGCCACGGAATTTTGTCCCTGAAAATACCTTAATCCCGTCACCCACACAAATGCAAATTTTACAGTTCAGATTATCAATATTATTTAAGACCCATTCTTCTTGCTTTGGAAAGCTTAGGCCAATTATAATAATGTCCGGACAGGAATAATTAATTAACGTGATAACATCCGTATTTTTAAAATCATAACCGTTTTGAGTTCCTGAGATGTTAAGTTCGGGATGATTAGATTTGATCAGATTCAGAATGGCATTAGTATGACCAAAGAAAAATATCTTACATCTGTTTTTAATTGCCAATTCCGTTAGTATTGGATAAAAATCGGATCCGTTCATTATTTCACGAATCCCTTTTGAACCGAAAAGAAATTTCGAGGCTACATAAATTCCAACTCCGTCAGGGTGAATGGCATCAAAAGAGTTTAGTTTATCTTTTAATCTTTTATTTTTATAAATTGAATTTATTGTATTTGCATTTGCATAAGTTATAAGGAGTTTTTTGTTCTGTAAAAAGGCGTCTGTAATTATGTTTTCCAGATCAACATAACTTATATTATCAATTTTTAAACCATATATATCTATTTTCCCCGCCTCACTCATATTTGAATCACAGGCTTGCATATAATGATTCGATTTTTGGAATTATTGATTTCTGGGTATAATTTTTCATTACTTTGATGTAAAGATTCTCCGCACATTTTAATGATAGATCCGTATTGTTTTTAAATTGTGTGATTTTTGTTGCCAGTTCATTGTCATCGCCGTTTTTGAACAGTAGTCCATTTTCACCATCATTTATTACTTCACCGATTCCATCCACATCTGCGCCTACAAAAGGCTTTTTATGGAGCCCGGCCTGCAGCATAAAGTTTGGAAGCGGATCCCTTATAGAAGGCAAGACACACAGATCAGCTTTGAGGAAAAAAGGGGTTAGATCTTCCCTGGGATATAATATTTTCACATTCAGCATATGTTTTTTGATATATTTCAGGTAAGAAGCTCCTTTTTTCCCTTCTCCTATCAAAATTAACTTGATTGAATCATCATTGAGAATATTCAATGCCCTAAGCAGGAGCTCAAAATTTTTTTCTTTGTGAAATCTGCCAACTGCAAGAAGGTTGTAGTTTTTTTTAACTTCAGCTGGCCGTTTATAAGTTTTTCCGGTCAGGGAGAGTTCTTCTGTATCGGTAAAATTGGGGATTAAAGAAATTTTGTTTTCATCAACCCGGAATTTTTCAGTCAGCATATTTTTCACCGAATTGCTGACAGCAATAATTCTGTCTGATTTGTATTCAACATTATACTTTTTATTAACAATGCTCAGTGCAGTGAAAACTGACTTTACTGAGTTGCCGGGAATCAAATTCTTTGCATTAAGTGCCGCAAATTCAGAATATCTGTGGTGCGTATGAACAATATCAATTTTGTTTTCAATTATATATGTGCGTATCTTTTTGACATTTTTTGCAAGGGAAACAGGGTTTTTTGATTTTAAGCTTTTGACAATTTTAAAAGATACATCCAGGTTTTCCAGTCTTTCCAGTGAGTCCCCGCTGTTTGAAATCAGATGCATGTTATGATTTTTTCTCAGGTACTTTAATAGCAGGTAAACATAGTATGTGCGGCCGGAAGCGTAATTAAAATCAGGAGTTATATGAAGAATATTCAATTTTTAATGGATCTTTATGAAATTGAGATTATCTGCAAGATAACAATCTACATTTTCCGAAAGTATTTTCAGCCTCATCCGGATCGGTTTATTTATGTTGTTGAATTCAAGAAACTCGACCAGGATATCATTATTCTGAAACCCTGTTCTGATTTTTTCATTATTATACCCTTCAATATAGAAAAACTGTTTGGGTACAGTTGTCCGGATCTCAAATTCATTTACCCCGGTTGATTTGTAATCAAGTTTTGCACCGATCGATCCTTCATCTACCGCACCGCACTGAATTGCATCGTTTATAGTATCATTGATCTCAAATTTCTTTTCCCTCCAGAAGCCATAAGCACCTGTCATTTTGTCGAACAAAAAAGTTTGTTTGAATCTGCCGGGATTCCCTATCAATACGGTCTGTTTATTGCGTTCCATGTTAAGCTTAAGAACATTATCGACATTTACCATTGCCTTTTCGTAAGACGTGAGCCAGTCTATTATCACGACCGAGCTCCAGTATCCCCAAAAAATTATAGTTACTGCATAAAATGCAAATATTATTTTCCGGTTTAACCTTAGATTATAGTTCCTCTGATGATTGTATATCCAAAGTACATAAATCATGAGAATAATGAACGGCAAAAGAATTATCTGCGGCCTTATATAACCCACTATAGCTGAAGGCAGCAGCATTAGAACAAATAATGCCAGTAATTGCCCCGCTAACCTGAAAGTTGTAATTCTTTCCATTATCCATATCAGGTAAACCCCCGCACCGTATAATGATAAGAGGTATAGAAAAATGATTTTATTATCACTTCTTAAGAAATAGTTTAATGCAAGGTAGTCAAGCGGAATAGTAAGCGAGATAAACCCCCTTGCAAAAACACCAGGCGCATTTGAAAGCGCATTATTCTGGTATAATGTTGCGATCGCGGAAATATTATTTCCTAAGAATATGAACCGGTAAATAAGATAAAGTATCATCAGCCCGAAAAGTGTTATGAACAGGTTTTTTGCCTTAAGCAATCCTTCTTTTCCTTCAATAAAATAACCAAGCAGAAGAATTGTGAAAGGAAGTGTTATCGCAATTTCTTTTGTTAATAATGCAAATGCGCATCCTAGAAAAGTAAATATGAATAAAACAATATTTTTGCTCTGAGAATATAACAGGAAAATATATATTGTAAGCAGATAAAACATTGTGCAGATGAGGTCAACTCTTGCTGTAACCCAGCAGATGTTATTGATATTATTCGGGAATATAAGTATTGTTACCACGCCAATAAGGGAAAGGGACATTTTTTGCGTAAGATGCAGGACTATTTTTCCGGCAATAAATGAAATTATCAATAGCAGCACCAGGCTCTGGACCCTGTAAAATACAAAATTATCAGGCGCGAAACCCAGCCAGTCATGGATACTGACGCTTTTTTCTAATGAAAGGTAATACAAAGGCCTTATATGGAAAACATTTGCATAAGGCTGGTGACCGGTTATTTTTTCAAAAAACGTGGAATGAACAGCATCGAAAAAATTCATATAGTCATCTGATAAAAGTCCTATCTTAAAGTAACCTAAAAAGAATATTGCCATTGTGTAGAGAGCAAAAATCGCCAGTGTATACAATATAAATTTTTTATTTTCTTTCAATTATTTATCAGTCCACGAAGCTCTTTTTTGTACTTTTTAGTATTAGTGAAAGTATTATAAAGCCTGTATTTAATGTGTGAATCTATAAACTTATAAAAATATTCATCAGGTAAAAATGTAGTAAAATATGCTGAAAGGTTTTTCCATGAAAAGGAGTTTTTAAAATAACCGCGCGAATCTTTCCTGTTTCCGTAAAAAAAGTTGATCCAGGCGATTGTTGATGCCCAGTAAAAATGGCTGCCTTTTGATTTGGCGTCAACGAGGTTTTTAAATGCCGGGTTAAAAAGCATTTCATAAAGGTTCCTGTTTCTCTGGCTGAATGACTTTGAATCAGGTCTTACCCTGGTGTACGCTAAAAATTTCGGAATGTTATAAAACCTCACCTTATCCCTTATCCTGTAAAACAGCTCAAAATCTTCATTGAATCGAAAGGATTCGTCATATTTTTCTTTTTGGATTATTTTTTTCCTATAGATAACAGCTGATTGATTGAGGGGATTATGCAGGTCAAGATAATCATGTATATCTTGATGGATAATCGGTTCCTTAAGCAAAAATAAAATCTTTTCCGGGTCCCTAAAATAAACAGACCAGCCTGAAACAACATCATAATCCGGGTTTTCTTCCAGAAAACTGATCTGTGCCTGAAGCCTTGAAGGAACGTTAAGATCATCGGCATCAATTCTTGCAACCCATTCCCCGTGACATGCCTTTAATCCGAAATTTAGTGCAGCAGCCGTTCCTTTATTTAATGTTTTTTTGTGGATTATCCTTGAATCTTTAAAGGAAGCCACAATTTCTTCAGTATTATCGGTGGAACCATCATCAATAATGATAAGTTCGAAATCTTTAAATGTCTGGTTTAAAATACTCTGTATTGCCTGTGAAATATATTTTCCGCAGTTATACGAAGGCATCAAAACACTTATGGATTTTATTTTTGAAGGCATTCTTCGTACAGTTCAACATGTTTTCTTATCATTGTCCCCAGGTCAAACCAATCTTTTACCTTTTCGTAGAATTCCAGTGCAGTTCGTTTATAACCCGCGAAATTATTAATTGCATTATCAAGTTTTTCTGCCAGGTCATTCACATTATCCAGGCTGAAAATAATCCCGTCCTGACCATCTGTTATTACGCTTTCTGATCCGTCAAATCCGGAGCTTACAATAAGGTTGTTGGTCGCACCGGCTTCGGTAATAATTGCCGGGAATCCCTCACTTTTAGAACGTGACGGGTACACAAGAATGTGTGACTCTCTTAAAATACTGTACATATCTTTTTGGCTTCCAAGAAATTTAATACCTGCCTCAGAGTCATTATTAAGTTTTTCAAGCTTTGATTCTTCATCACCTTCGCCTGCAATGTAAAATTCAGCTTTTGCTTTTGTACCATTATTTAAAAGACTGACTGCTTTTATAAAAATATCAACTCCTTTTTCTTTTGTGAATCTTGATGCGGATAACACTTTTATTTTTGAGCCGGATTTAACAGGAGGAGCAGTATCAACTGGAATACCGCAGCGTATAAATTTAATATTTTCTTTTTCGGTTATTTTATTTTTAATGAGGTAAACGTAAATATGCTCATTGATTGCAATATATTTTTCTGCGTTAAAATGTTTAAGCCTGCTTTTATCCTGTAAAATACCGTGGTTTGTTTGTATCAATCTCACATTTGCAAAACCGGACGCCTGTTTTGCGATGTTAGCAGCATAGTGAGAATGAGAGTGAACAATATCAATTTTATTTTCAAGAATAAATTTGGCAAG
>F14TC_100016703_pt1 | contig 18182 bp, 11 predicted proteins | sample KannatnBrdUF14TC_FD_10806 | JGI IMG/M metagenome (IMG submission 10806)
GTACGTGACTTTTTATATTTGATCCGAAGTGATAACCAGGTCTGGGCAATTGTTTTATTCTATATAATTTTTGCATTCTCGTTTTATTTTCTTGCTGAATATAAATTCAAAAATAAGCTTATTGCGCTATACTGTGCTCTTGGGGCTGTATTTATAACTCCTATTATCCAGATGATAATAGTAGGACATAACAGCAAGCTCATCGCAATAATGATGTTCCCTGCAGTATTTTTAATGCTTGAAAAAATATATGACATCTTCGCCGAAGGAAACATTAAACAAAACATCTACAGGCTGCTTTTATATTTTGGGCTGCTGGTTTTCTTTATCCATGTGCAAATGAGCTCTAACCATATTCAGATGCTCTTTTACTTCTTCTCTGCAATTGGTATCTATCTGGTGTACCGGATAATTTATAATATTACGAAGAAAGTGAATATTAAACCCGCTTTATTTGCATTAATAATTTTTGGCGCTGGTGTTGGACTTTCTGCAATGATGTATGCTGATTCATATCTTTCAAGCAGGGAATATAATAAATATTCAATAAGGGGAGTCCCTTCCATTACACAGCTCAAGACTGAAAGCACATCGGGCGCTGCTGATTATGAATATTCCACCAACTGGTCATTTTCTCCGGTTGAGGTAATGACATTTTTTATTCCGTATTGGGTTGGCTTCGGTGACGTTGAGGTAAAAGGACAGCGTGTAAATACCTACTGGGGCCAGATGCCTTTCAATACTATGCCAATGTATTTCGGCATAATTACAATTCTATTGGGAATTATAGGCGTATATTATAACTTTAAAAAGAGTGTGATGGTGCAGGCTATGGTGATAATATCTTTCCTGGCTCTTATTCTCTCTTTCGGGCGCACTCTGCCGGTATTATATGACGTTTTGTTTTATCATCTCCCCTATTTTTCAAGCTTCAGGGCCCCGGTGATGATACATATCCTTATCAATGTTGCATTTGTAATTCTTGCGGGGTACGGTATTAAATCAATCATAGATATTACAAAAGATAAACCTCTTTCAGCAGGGTTTCTAAGAAACGCAAAATATATTTTCCCGGTTCTAGCGCTGCCAATTGTAATATCACTTATTGGATTTGAAGGTTACTATACTTCCCAGGTGCAGTCAAGTCCCCTGCTGCAGAAGCTTCAGCAGCAGGGTGCAACTCAGCAGCAGATCACGCAGTATATAGGGCAAATTTCACAGATAGCTTACGATAACGTTAAATCTGAAATGCTCGTCATCGGGTTTCTGCTGCTTGCTGCGTATGCCGCATGTTACTATTATATCAAAGGTAATATCAAATACCAGGTATTCGGATTCTCGCTTATTATTTTAATGATGATAGACCTCTGGCACATTGATTACAAAACTCTCCACTGGGATAATAAAACTGATATTGAAGCTAACTTCAAGACCCCCGATTATGTAGACTGGATACTGAAAAACGAAAAGAACACATATGATTACCGCGTGCTTCACCTTGAAAAAGGCCAGCCTGTAAGAGAAAATACACTTGCTTACTGGCGCCTTCAGAATAACTACGGGTACCAGGGCGCAAAGCTAAGGATCTATCAGGATATGGATGATGTAGTTGGAATGACAAATCCGAATGCATGGAAGCTGATGAACACGAAGTATATAATCACAGACCAGCCGTACAATGACTCAATGTTCAGTCCTGTATTTAAAGGAAGCCGCTATGTCCTGTTAAATAAAAACTTTAATCCAAAATTATTTTTTGTCAGATCATACCAGGTTGCAGGCGGACTGGATATACTAAACAATATCAGGGACGGGAAATTCAATCCCAGGGAGCTTACATATCTTGAAAAAGACCCGGGTGTAAAGATAGATCAGGCTGATTCAACTGCAAGTGCGCAGATAACATCATACAATCTGCATAATGTAACAATTGATGCTAATGCGTCCGGCAGCAATCTGCTTTTTGTGAGCGAGGTTTACTATCCTGACTGGAAAGCTTACATAGACGGCCAGCCTGCTGAGATCTATAAGACTGATTATTTATTCCGCGGAATTATAATTCCAAAAGGAAAACACAAACTGGAATTTAAGTTTGAACCACAGACGTACTATACCGGCAAAAAAATAGCTATGGGTACAAACTTCATATTAATAGCAATTTTTGCAATTGCCATCGGGGGTATTTTAATAAACCGGCGAAAAACTGTAGCTGAGCTAAGCTAATCAAAATCAGGCGAATTATTGATTTTTCAAAAATTATAGTGTATCTTAGAGTTCACCTGACTTCCTAATATTACTATTTTGTCAGGCTTAATTAAATAAATTAAGTCATGAAAAAAGTAATCATTTTATTTCTTACTATCATTTCATTCGATACAAGTATTATTAATAGCCAGTGGGTAAGTTACATACATTTGGGAGATGCTCTTTATTTTATACGATTCCAGACTAATCAAGAGGGCTTTTCAGGGGGGAACTGTTCGTTATTCGGACAATCCGTAATTTATCATATTTATCAGGGAGGACCCCTAGGTACGGTGATGCAAACACACACTAATTTTATTTTTTATGGCTTTCACTTCACTAATTTCTCCAATTTTTATCTGTGCGGTTCAGGAAAAAGTATAGTTAAGGGAGCAAGCGGTGTGTGGGGGTTTGAAACGGTAACAAAATCTTCAACCGGAAATTTTTATGACATTTATTTCCCGTCTATCACTACCGGATATGCTGTTGGCGATCCGCCTGACAACATATACAAATCCACTAATAACGGATATATTTGGCAATCAGTTAATTCATCTGCAAACAGCACTCTGAAAGGTTTATACTTCATCGATGATTTAACAGGCTGGGTTTGCGGTAATAACGGAACAATTTTAAAAACAACTGACGGAGGTGTTTCCTGGAGCATCCAGTCACCATCTGCAGTATTCAATTTTGATGATATCCTCTTTATAAATTCAAATACCGGGGTGGCTGCAGGCACTGACGGCAGTATTTACAAGACGGTAAACGGCGGCTTAACCTGGATTGCAAAACAAAGTAATGTTACTGCAAATCTGAATTGTGTTTATTTTTATCCTCCCAATTACCTTTGGGCAGCAGGATGGAACGGGAAAATAATTAAATCAACTGATACGGGCGAAACCTGGTTTCTACAGAACACCAATAACTCAACAGAACAATTTAACGATATTTATTTCCCGAGTCTTGATACAGGGTACGCAGTTTCAAGTGAAGGCAATATGTATAAAACAACCAATTCAGGGGGCGGAATTGTAGGTATCATTTACAATGAAGTTCCTTTAAAATTTGAGTTAAAGCAAAATTTTCCCAATCCGTTTAATCCTGTAACTCAAATTGAATATTCGCTTATAAAATCTGCTAATGTGACGCTTGTAGTTTATGATGTTACAGGCAGAATTGTGAGTACTTTGGTAAATGAACATCAAAACACGGGCACTCACACAATAGATTTTGACGGATCAAATTTAGCAAGCGGAATTTATATTTATAAAATATCAGCCGGTGATTTCACAGATATCAAGAAGATGATTTTAATGAAATAGTCTTAGTGCCATATTCTTGGTAGCGATTGGGGGTATTTTAATAAAATCTCGATAATCCTGTTGAAATTTAGGAAAAAACATAGGGTTAATCGCTAATAATCATTGTATTCCCTTAAATTATGAGTTATTTTTACATATAATTATTGATGATTGAAAAATAAAAATATAAAGTCATGAAGAAAATAATTTTATTTAATTTAGTACTTCTTTTATCCAATTTTTCATATTCACAGATGTTTCAAAAGATCACGAACCAGCCTCTTGTTGAAGATAACGGTTTTGGTTCCGGCTGTGCATGGGGTGACTATAACAATGATGGGAAGCTTGATATGATCGTTACTTCTTATAACGATTTTGGAAACTCCACTTACCCGTTATTATATAAAAACATGGGAAGCGGTAATTTTCAGCTGCAAACTAGCAATACAATAATGACAAACAGTTTGTACCAAACCTTAGCATGTGCGTGGGGTGATTATAATTATGATGGAAAAATGGATATTTATATTGCTACCGGGTATAACCAGCCTGATCTGCTTTACAAAAATACCGGCGGAGGAAATTTTGAAAGAATTACAAGCTGCGTACCTCTGCAGCTGGGCCATAGCGGCGGAGTTTGCTGGACAGACTATAACAGGGACGGTTATCTTGATGTATTAAGTGTTCAGCACGGAACAAATTTATTGTATAAAGGACTACCCGGCGGAGATTTTGAACAAATTACAACAGGTCCAATAGTTACCGATAATGGAACACACAGAAGAGCGTGCTGGGGAGATTATAATAATGATAAATACCCTGATCTGTTTGTATGTAACTTTAATGCTGAAAAAAACAATTTATATTTAAATAACAGAAACGGCACGTTTACAAAGATCACCACAGGCAATATAGTAAATGATATCAGCTGGGGCTCGGGCTGTTCATGGGGTGATTATAATAATGACGGATGGCTTGATCTTTACGTAACAAACGGAGGAGGCGGCCCAAATTTCTTATATAAAAATAACCATAACGGTACATTTACAAAGATTACAGCTGGAGCAATAGCAAATGATCAGGATAACAGCTTTGGATGCAACTGGGGAGATTATGATAACGACGGCGACCTGGATATGTTTGTAGCGAACAACCAGCTTCAGAAAAATTCCTTATACAGAAATGATGGCGGTGATAATTTTACTAAAATTACAAATGAAATAGTAGCTAATGAAATAAGTTCAAGTGTAGGCGCATCCTGGGGTGATTATAATAATGATGGTAAACTTGACCTCTTTGTTGTAAACCAGGGATATAACACTCCTCCTGAAAATGACTTTTTATATAAGAACATTGGCGCCGGTCCCTGTTATTTAATTCTTAAGTTCTTTGGGGGCGGTATCGGCACAAGAGTTAAATTGAGAGTCGGTAACTATATTGCTATTAGGGAAATTTCCGGTGGTAACAGCTGCAGTTCACAGGATATGCCGTGGGTCCATTTCGGCCTTGGTTTCCTGGCCGATAACCCGACACAGGTTATCGATTCAATTATGGTTGACTGGAATGACGGTTATACTGAGATGTTAACAAATGTTCCCATCAACCAGGAAATTGATATCAGGGGTGTTGTAGGAATTCATCAGATCAGCTCAGAAATACCCGCAAATTATTCACTTGGGCAAAATTATCCCAATCCGTTTAACCCTTCAACAACAATTGAATATTCGATTGTGAAGAGCTCATTTGTTAAGCTGAGTATATTTGATATTTCCGGCAAAGAAGTAAATACGCTTATTAGTGGCTCGCAAAGTGCGGGGACTTATTCAGCTAAATTTGATGCTTCAAATCTTTCAACAGGTGTTTATTTCTATAAGATCCAAACTGATGAATTTACAGAGACCAAAAAAATGATATTGGTAAAATAGCTGAAGTGATTTTCATGTAAATAAACAAATTAATTATAAATGAAAAAAATTTTTGCTTTGTCTCTGATCGTATTTGCTCAATATTCTGTTGATAGTCAATGGTTTATCGTTAATCATATCTCTAATTATCAATTCTATTCCCTTTATTTTACATCAAATACCGTAGGATGTGTTGGTGGAAATCAAAACGGAGTAATTTTCAAAACAACCGATAGCGGCGGAAATTTCACTTCAGTGCCTACGGGAACAAGTATCTGGTTCCTTGATATATTTTTCTTAAATCAGCAAACCGGATGGGCCTGCGGACAAAATGGATATATTGTAAAAACCACCAATGCAGGAAATAATTGGTCCCCGATGTTTCAGGCATCTAATTTTCTTCATAGTATCCGTTTTGTTGATGCAAATACAGGTTATGCAGTAGGCTATGGTAATCTTATTTATAAATCAACAAATGCAGGAGTTAACTGGAACTTTGTTCCGAACCCGATCACTAACACATATCTTTTAGGCACAAGTTTTATTAATGCCAGTACAGGATGTGTTGTAGGAGGTGATAACGGAATTATCGGAAGAACAACAGATGGAGGACTTTCATGGCAAACAACTTCAAATGCAGGTGATTACTATGAAGAAGTTACCCTCACAGATGCTAATACCGGCTATATTGCAGGAAAGTTCGGAAGAATATTAAAGACAACTAATGCGGGAGTCAATTGGACACTGCAGACAAGCAATACTTCTGAATGGCTTCTTGATGTATTTTTTATGAATAACAATTCCGGATGGGCTTGCGGTATGAACGGAAAGATTATCTATACTTCCAACGGAGGAACAAATTGGGTAAATCAGTATGTACCAACCATTAGCTTGATAAGGCAAGTTCATTTTATTTCTCCCGATACCGGTTACGCGGTTACTGATAACGGAATGATTTTAAAAACGTATAATGCGGGAAATCAAATTGGCATTACGCCGATTGGAAACGAGGTACCAAAAGATTTTTCTTTATCACAAAATTACCCTAATCCGTTTAATCCTTCAACTAAAATTAAATTCGCCTTACCGGTTAGGTCAAATGTAAGCTTAAAATTGTTTGATAATCTAGGCCGTACGGTTGCAATATTGATAGATGGCGCAATGAGCCCGGGAATATATGAATATGATTTTAACGCGGGGCCGCTTAGCTCCGGTATTTATTTCTACCGTTTAACCGGAAAAGATTTTGTTGATACAAGGAAAATGATTCTTGTAAAATAATCCAAAAAGATTTTTAAAAATATTATGAAATTTTAAAAGGCGGAGAAAGGCTTCGCCTTTTTTATTGAATTTCAATAAAAAGCAAAAGTTGATATAATTGTATATTGTTGCAGGATATTAAAAATACAATTAAGCAATCAGCTATTTATGGTTTAAGCAGGGTTGCCTTACGCGGAGCATCATTAATATTAATACCCATCTATACTGCAAAATTCGCTTCTGATTCTATAGCTAATATCAATCTGCTGGAATCCTTCTGGCAGTATTTGTTTACCATTTGCTTGTTTGGAGCAGAAACCGCAATTACCAGCTTTTGCGCTTATGAAAATAATATATCAGTTAAGAAAAAACTGATTTTTAATTTCTTCTCTATTTTGATAGTTAACTCACTCATTTTATTGTTTATAGGTAACTTATTTTCAGAGCAGATCTCTTTATATATTTTAAAGGAACATGGGCTAAGCAGGGTTATTTTTTACTGTTTTTTAATTTCAGTTTTTGAATCCCTGCTGGTAATTCCATTAACTATAGCAAGATTGAACAATAAACCTTTTCTTTACAGTATAATGGCAATATCCAGTCTTATTATCAACATGTTTCTTCAAATATATTTTATACTTTACCTTAAACTAAACTTTGAATATGTTTTCCTCGCTAAATTCATAGCGCCCGCGTTCATATTCATAATATGCATTCCTTATATTTCAAAAAACATTCAGGTAAATATTGATTTGGATTCTTTAAAAAAAATTATTCTGTTTTCTTACCCGTTAATGATCGCAATGCTACTTTCGCTTCTTTTGAATTCTATCGATAGGTTTATTTTGGCTGATTTTGTAACAAAGGAACAGGTCGCCATTTATACTATAGGCTATAGTATAGGGAGTATAACAAATGCTTTCATTCTTGCTCCATACACATTAGCCATAAATGTAATATTCTGGAAAAAAATAAATGATGCAAATTTCAGAAGATTTATGACTAAGTCTTCTACATATTTATTTTTCACAATGATTTTTTCAGCTTTAATAATTTCACTTTATATTCCATACGTGATCAAAATATTTGTAAGGAACGAGCATCTGTGGCCGTCAGTAAATATTATCCCGATAATTCTTTTTGCGAATTGTTTCGTTGCGTTATTTTTATTTCCTACACTTGATTTTTATTATAAGAAAAAAACAAATTCGATTTTATTAATAATAATTTTAAGCTTAGTGTTCAATCTTGTATTTAACATTATATTTATTCGTTTTTTCGGCATTTATGCATCTGCTGCAGTCACCGTACTATCTTACCTGTTTATGATGCTTATCGGCTGGTACTTTGCAAGAAAATTTTCATTTACTGAATTTGAGACAGGCAAGATAGTTATGCTTTCAGTTTTATATATTGCTATTACGGCTTTCTCATCATATTTGAATATACAGAATATTTATATGGATGTTTTTATTAAATTCGTATTAATATTTTTGTTTCTCTTTTTATTGTATTTATTCAGATTTTTTGAACCCCTTGAAATTGAAAGGATTAAGGGATTTCTGAATAAGTATTTAAGGCCCATAAAATAAGTAAAGGAAATATGATCAAATCTATAGCAGAAAGCATTCTAAAAAGCAATCTAGGAAATAGAATTTTCAGGAAATTCCTCTATCTATCCTCGGATATGTGGCAGCTGCACCCCGACCTTGATGTAGACTTTAGGAAGATCAGGGCAGCTGTTGCACCTAATACAATGACCACAATTGAAAATATGTATTATGTATACAAGGCTACTCAGTATATTATTAATAACAATATACCGGGGGATTTCGTTGAATGCGGTGTTTGGAAAGGAGGGAACCTGATGCTGGTTGCTATGACATTAATGAAAATGAATAATACTGAAAGAAAGATTTACCTGTATGATACTTTTGAGGGAATGAGCGAACCGACTGATAAAGATATTGATTTCAAAAAAGAGGGAGCTGATTCAATATGGGAAAAAAATCAAAAAAGTGACCATAATGAATGGTGTTACTCTTCACTTGATGAAGTAAAACAAAACCTGTATTCTACGGGTTATCCGAAAGATAAATTAATTTTTGTAAAAGGAAAAGTTGAAGATACTATTCCCGGTACAATTCCTGATATAATTGCACTTTTAAGATTAGATACTGATTGGTTTGAGTCAACATATCATGATTTAATCCATCTTTACCCGCGATTGACAAGTAAAGGTTTTTTAGTAATTGATGATTATGGACATTGGCAGGGCGCCCGTGAGGCAGTGGATAGATATTTTCAGGAAAATCAGGTGAAAATGTTTTTGACCAGGCTAGATTATTCAGCAAGAGCAGGTATCAAGATTTAATTATAAATGCAATATAGCAAACTCCCAAAAGATGTTCTCGCTGTTATCAAACCTCCGGTATGGGATTCATATTATTATGTAAGCACTCTTACAAGAAAAGCTTATGAAAAATCAATACCGGGATTATTAAAAAAAAATATTAAATACGATATTTTAGATTATGGCTGCGGGGCAAGACCTTATGAATATTTATTTGGAGGATACATTAATAAATACATTGGCGTCGATGTAGGTGATAATTCAAAAGCCAATATTATAATCGAACCGGGTGAAACTTTGCCGGTTGGCAAAAATGAATTTGATATCGTTTTGTCTTCACAGGTACTTGAGCACGTTGAAGATGTAGATATGTATATGAGGGAATGCAACCGGATATTAAAAAATGACGGATGCTTGCTTTTATCTACACACGGCACATGGCAGTACCACGCATCCCCTTATGATTATAACAGGTGGACTTCAATAGGGTTAAAATATCTCCTTGAAAAACACGGATTTGATGTTGTGGAATGCGTTCCGGTCTTAGGCCAGCTGGCAGTTACTTCACAGCTTAGGCTCAGCTTTTATAACTCATTCGCAAATAAGATCGGAGTTATCGGGCGAATTATTTTAGCTCCAATTTCATTTTTATATCAGATAAAAATGATGGTTGAAGATTTAATAACTCCGCAAAGGGTCAAAGATAGAGATTCCGCCATATTTCTGATGGTCGCAAGAAAAACAGCAGATCCGGGCTAAATGAAAAAAGACAAAGTCCTTTTTGTAAAGAAATATAATACTGATCCTAAGTTCATGAGCAATGACCTGGATATTTTAAATGAAAAATATTCAGTTACTCTTAAAAACGTTAAGACAACTAATAGTATTTTTATAATTATATCACTTTCAATAGAATTTTTTTATTTGCTTTTTATTGCATGGAAATTCAATATAGTCTACATATGGTTTGCTGATTATCACTCATTTCTCCCTGTATTATTTTCACAAATTTTTAATAAAAAATGTATTATATGTGCAGGAGGATACGAATGCACTTACATTCCGGAAATAAACTGCGGGGTCTTTACAAGATCAACTATTGCAAGATCCATAAGAAGATTTTGCGCAGTATACAGCTTAAAGCACTGCAATCTTATTTTACCAGTAGATGAAACATTGATCGAAAACGTAAATACTTATATTTACTCAGATATTCCCGGCAAAAAGCCATTGAATGACGGAATAAGAACCTTTATCCCCGATATCAAAACAGATTTTGAAGTAATTTACCTGGGATACGAACCCGGGACATTTAAAAAAAATGAACGAACTAATAAAGAAACCTCAGTCTTAAGCGCAGGGCTGATCGTAAACGATGATGAATTCAGAAGAAAAGGTTTTGATCTGCTGCTAGAGGCTGCAAATATCATGAAGGATGTCCAATTTGTTCTGGCGGGCTTGAACGATAAATTTTATAATAAACTATCTGAACTTTCATTGCAAAATGTCCGGTTGCTAAAAATTTTAAATTATGAAAAGCTTATTGAGGAGTATTGTAAAGCAAAAGTTTTTGCTCAAATATCTATGTTTGAGGGCATGCCAAGCACACTTTGCGAAGCCATGATGTGCGAATGTATTCCTGTCGGTTCAAATGTAAACGGAATACCTAAAATAATAAGTAACAGCGGATTTTTGGTAAATAATAAAAATATAAATGACGTTGTTGATGCACTTCGTAAAGCTCTTAATTCACCTCCGGAAAAAGGAATAAGGTCCCGTGAGCAAATTCTATCCTCATTCTCCCTTGAATCAAGAAAAGAGAAATTACTGAACACCCTCGATAAACTACTCTCCAAAAAATCATAACTCACATTTTAAGTATGGCATAAGTTGAATAAAATTATTAATTTCGCCCATCTAACGGGGGGAAATATTAATGAAAAAACTTCTTAAAATTCTTTTTTATTTAATTGTCATAGTTGTGATTCTGGCAGGTGCCGGGTTCATTTATCTGCAGATCGCTTTTCCGAAAGTAAGCCCGGCAAGTGATATGAAAATTGAATCAACTCCTGCAAGGCTTGAACGGGGAAAATACCTTGCAAACGGACCCGCAGGATGCATCGGCTGCCACTCTAAATGGGATGTGACAAAATTCGGCATCCCGCCAGTACCGGGAACCGAAGGCATGGGCGGTATGGATGTAGGCACGCTTGAAGGCGCAGGATTTGTACCTTCCAGGAATATTACTCAGGATAAGGAAACAGGCATCGGAACATGGACTGACGGGGAAATATTCAGGGCTGTTACCTCAGGAGTTGATAAAAACGGAAAGCCTCTTGCGCCAATGATGCCATATATCGGTTATGCCCAGATGGATGAAGAGGATATCAGATCAATAATTGCATATATTAAAACACTCAAACCCATAAACAACAAGATACCTGATAGAAAGCTTATTTTTCCGCTGAACATTTTTGTAAGGATGATACCAAAAGACCCGAAATTCACTAAAGGCCCTGATTCAACCAACAGGATTGAAGTCGGGAAATATTATTCCGGCGCGTGTTTCACATGCCACACACCTTTTGAAAAAGGCAAATCACAAATGGAAAAGTACCTTGCCGGCGGAAGGGAGTTCCCTCTGCCTGACGGAACCATAATCAGATCAGCAAATATTACCCCCGATAATGAAACCGGAACCGGCGGATGGACCAAGGTACAGTTCCTCGAAAAATTTAAGTTCAATTCAAAGCCCGAAAATATGGATCCAAAAACAAGAGGATACAATACAATTATGCCATGGTATGACTTCGCCACAAATTTTAAGGAAGAAGACCTCGCCGCAATATATGATTATTTAAGAACAGTACCAGCCGTAAAAAATAAAGTGGAAAAAATAGGGTCACAGGGTGTAAAATAATTAAATCATAGATACATCTCAGTTGCCTGGATAATCCCTGACATATTTATCCAGAAACCTGACCATTTTGGGATATGCGTCAAGCCTGTTTTTCAGCTTTGCTATTCCGTGGCCCTCATCTTCATAAATAAGCAGCTCGGCGGTTCCTCCCCTTTCTGTAATAGCTTTAAACATTTGTTCAGCTTCACCAACAGGCACCCGCGGATCGTTCCTTCCGTGTATTATTAGAAGCGGTGCTTTTATCCTGTTAACTTTATTTATCGGGGAAATGCTTTGTAAAAAATCATAATCATTTTCAAGGCTGCCGTATTCACTCTCCCTGTTCTTCCGCCTGTAATCGGCTGTATTCTGCATGAAGCTAACAAAATTGCCTATACCTACAATATCAACACCTGCGGAAAATAATTCAGGGTATAATGTCAGGCTGGCAAGAACCATATAGCCGCCGTAGCTTCCGCCATAGACAGCGATTTTACCGGGGTCAATATCACCCCTGGATTTAAGATATTCAACAAGGTAAGCAATATCCTTTACTGAATTTTCCCTGTTCTTAACATCATCCATTGATGCATATTTTTTCCCATAGCCAGTGCTTCCCCGCACGTTAGGCTCTGCAATTGCATAGCCTGAATTCAAAAAATACTGGTATATAGGAGCAAACCCGTATGTTGCCTGCCCTTCCGGTCCCCCGTGAATTGAAATTATGCACGGGACTTTCTTGGACTCCTTTACTTTAGGCATGTAAATAAAAGCCGGAACTTCAAGGCCGTCAAACGATGGGTATTTTATAAGTGCAGGCTCTACAAAGCTTTCAGGATTGATGCCAGCAAGCGTAGGATTTGTTATTTTATCAACATTGTTTGAGCCGAGATCCCACTGATAAAGAACAGAAGGATTTGATGCGGAATTTATGCCCACTATCAGCTTCCTGCTGTCATTTGAAAACCTGAGCGCTGTTATGCTTGTACTTTTGAGCTGTGAAGGAATTGATATCTCAGCATTTTTATTAAAGTCAAATACAAAAAGCCTGTCATATCCTTCATCGTTTATTATGACTGCCATTTTCGTCTTATTGCCCGAAAATACTGCGCTTGAAACATCATGGCTTTTATTCTCTCTTAATAATGGGATCTTTACATTTTCAGTTTCCTTTGACTCAATATTATAAACGTTTAGCCTGTAGAAATCACTGTTGTTGTTTGAAATATAATATATCTTATCTCCCTCTGCATCAAAAGAAACTCCGCTGAACTCCGCCGGTTCGTTAAAATTATCATGCGTTGTTATCAATTCGGATGTATTGGTTTTCAGGTCAAGCAGGTACAGATCATCATCTGAACTTGAATATGAGCGCTTGATCACTAATGATTTGCCATCCGGAGAAATTACCGAAGGATAATTTGAGTGATCACTTGAAAATACCATAGTGCTTGATTTTTTTGATACATCATAAGTAAAGATATCATAAAAATACGGCGATCTTTCATTTGAATAATAAGTGAAAAATGTTCCGTCATCGCTCCAGCTGCCGAATCCGTACAGAACCTTTGGTTTCACCCCGGTTATCTTTTCTGATGTCGTGCCGTCCCCGCTAATCAGGTAAAACTGGTTATATTCAGACCCTCCCTCATCTTTTTCTACCAATATAAGATCCTTCTCCGGATTGCAGTAATAACCGCTTACCCTGTCCTGGAAAAAAGTCACCTGCGTGGGCCAGGATCCCGGTTTATCTGTCATCCAAACCTGGTTTGTGCCGGTAACGTTCATTGTGAAATATATTCTTTTGTCGTCGTGGGAATACTGCGGTGAGCCGGCGCCGCGGATATTTAAATACTGCTCAATGCTGTACTGCTGAGAGTATGATTCTGCGCATATTATGAACAGCAGAAATATGGTATAATATCTTTTCATATTTTACATTCGGAATTTAATGTTCTCACACAGGCTAGCCCGGAGGCCATTTCATTTCTCTTCCGGCAAACAGGTGGCAATGCAGGTGAAAAACGGTCTGGCCCGCAATTTCATTACAGTTAAAAACGAGGCGATAGCCCTCCAGCTTCATATCCCGGGCGATCTTTGAGGCTGCTGAAATTAATTCTCCAGCTATCTCTTTATTATTTTCATCGATTTCTTCTGTTGATTTTATATGTTTCTTCGGAATTATCAGTAAATGTACGGGTGCCTGGGGTGAAATATCTTTAAATGCAAGGATTTCATCATCTTCATAAACTGCATCTGATGGAATTTCTTTTTTTGCTATCCTGCAGAATAAGCAGTCATCCATAACTTAATCCATCTCTATTTTTTCTGGTTTGAAGGATCCTCTGTAGGGGCCCCGTCTTCTTTTTTCATGATATTATCCGGGGCAACTTCCACATTATTATCTTTTACATCTTCTTTTTGCTCATTGTTTTGCTGGTTCAGCTGCTCGTTATTATCATTACCGGGCCCATCTTTAACACCTGATGTATCTATACTGTTTTGGGTCCCCGAAGTATCTTTAGATGTATGATTGAATGATTCATATTCCTCAACCTTCAGAGTTACAATTGCAGCAGCCTCTGAATTTGGCACCGATTTGATCAGGGAAGAATAATATAAATACGCGCTGTCGCTTTTCATTAAAATATTTTCATAAATCCATCCCGCCCCGAATAATGCCTTATCAAGATGTACCGAGCCCGGATAAGTGACTGCTAATTCCCTGAATGAATTCAGGGCGGGTATGTATTCTTTATTGGCAAATTTGTTTTCCGCATCGCTGTAGAGGCTGTCGCTCGAATCTCCCCTGTATTCATCCACAATCGAAATATTCAGCAGTTTTCTGCTTGAGTTTGCCACATCAGAAAGCGGGTAATCACTCACAATTTGCCTTAAAATTTCATCGCTTTTTTCCAGGTTATCGCCTTTGCGGTATAATGAGGATAGCGCAAACAATACCTTTGCAGTAAACTCATATTCATTTGACCTGTTAAGCGCGCTCTCAAGGTAATACTCGCTTGAATCAGGCCTGTTGAGGTCATATAAAAAAAGCTCTGCCAGCTCAAACGTAGCATCGGCAATTTTTTCTTCTTTTATCTTGAATGAATCCAGTCCGTTCAGTGAATCTGCGGGCAGTGATCCCCAAAACCCTCCTGATTTTCCGTTATCCCCTTCATTCTTTTTAAGATCTTCTTCTTCGGGGACTGAGTTGGTTTTCCTTTTGAATTCCTGGTCATAATCTGTATTTATTTCCTGGTCAGTTATTATTGAGCGTAATTCAAAGTATCTCTTGAAAATATCTCTTTTCAACGATGCATTTTTAAAGCTCGGTCCGGCTGTGCTTTGTTCGGTTGAGAAACGGTAGTACCTGAATGCGTTAAGGTAATCATTTAAATGTGTCTCATAGTAGTTAGCTATCCTGAAGCTTGCCTCGCTTGAAGGGGCAGTGTTGGGAAAATTCTTTATTACTTCATAGTATTCGTTTATTGCATTCTTATTATCCTTTTTCTCTTCGTAGTAAAACCCTTTCAGATAGCTTATTTGCCCAAGGTTCGGCAGGTTATCTTTATATTTAACCTCAAGATCTTCAAGAAGTGGTTTCGCCTTATTGTAGTTAGAGCTTAATATAAGGTTTTTGGCATTATTGTATCTTGATATATATTCAAGATCAAAAGAGGCATTATAGTCAAGAACTTTATCGAATTCTGTTGCTGCAGATTTAGGATTTGTTTTGGCTGTAACTGAAGCTACTAAAAACTGCATCCGCGCTTTGAACTCGTTATCGTTTGAAAACTCGATAGCTTTTTTAAAATTATTAATAGCATTATCGTAGTCTCTTTTATTCAGATAATACTCTGCAATTGCCTGGTAGCTTTCAGATACCACTTGCCTGCTTTTTGAGTTTTTCACGAGATTGTTAAATCTTTCCATTGCAGGTTTTTCATTATCAAGCCTCAGCTGTGTTTTGGCAAGATAAAGCTGAGCCTCATCAATTAAGGTGCTTGATTTCAGCTTCGAAATAAATTCGCTGAACTTCCTTTCAGCCTTCAGGTAATCTCCAAGATAGAAATAAGCTTTCCCCACAAGCAGAACTGATTTATCCATGAACTCGCTGCTTTTATGATACTGGATGACCTTTGAAGCTTTTTCGATCGCGGTATTGAATTTATCTTTGGCCTCCTGCGAAAGACTGGGGAGTGAAAAAATTGAATCCTGAGACTCATTATAACTTGAGAGAACACGGGTTACATAATCATCATATGCATCATCAAAATTCTCTTTGGCATTAAAATATGTGTTGAAGTATGTGCCGAAGTTCTCAATCCGGTTACCGATGAACATATATGTAGTGAAATCCTGAAAATCCTGGTTAAGGGTGATCTCATAATTAGGCTCAGGGTCATCAACATCTTCATTTTGCTTCTCATCATAGGTCTTGTACTTGAAAGTTGAGCAAGCATTAAGCATCAGGGATATAAGCAGCAATAATAATGAAAATCCGCAGATTTTAAGAATTTTCAAAAATTTCATTAAATAAAATTACTCTTTTTATATGGAATTATCAATGATTATTTAGACATTTAAACGGGTTTATGAGTTATAAAATTTCACCTGGATTACTAAAAATCGTTATTTTAATGATATATTTATAAATTGATTTTGGATACTAAAAAAACTATTATTACTGATTATTTAACTTTAAATCAAATTTTTTACACACAAATGAAAAAAAACACACTGTTTTTTGCTTTATTTATTGTAATTCTGTGCGCAAATTTATTTGCTCAGGTAGATCATACCCAGATAACCACAACCGAAAAATACCCGACGAGGCTGGTTATGCCAATGGTTTATCCTATAAACAACTACGGAGTTGACGCTGTAATTTCCGTGGGTGCTTTTGATAATTACCAGGTTTCTACAACTAACGGTTTTGCTGAAACAGATATTGCGGTAAACCCGCGCAACCCGTTAAATTTTGTGGGTACAGATAACAGGATAACCGGATTCGTTGGCTCTACATTTGTTTACTACACTACAAATGGAGGAGTTTCATGGATAGCAACTGTTTCAGGGCTTTCAGGAAACCAGGGTGACCCTGTTTTCACTGCAGACAGCCTCGGAAATTTTTACATGGCTGTTCTTTCAAGCGGGGTCAGGATGTATAAATCCTCTGACGGAGGAGCATCATGGCTTAACCTCGGCAATATAGTGAACAACGGCAATGCAGATAAAGAATGGATATGGGCAGACCAGACGGGCGGCCCGTTTCAGAATAATGTTTACATGGCTTATGTAAATTTTTCAACAGGCGCAAGCGTTGATTTCTGGAGAAGTACCAATAACGCAGCCAGCTGGACATTTATTGGGAATATGGGCACAGGTTCTCCTAACCCCGGACCGGATATCGCAACAGGACCCGGAGGCATTGTTTACCTTGCATGGTACAATGGCGGCGGAACTTCAGTAAAAGTTTCTACAGACGGCGGTGCTTCGTTTAGTACTACTGTTAATGCTTCATTCCATTCTAACCCCGGTTCCGTTAACGCGTCCGGAAGGTATGTACTGAAAACCGATATCAGGGTAAACGGGATGCCGCATATTGCTGTTGATATGTCTGCCGGCTCACGACGGGGCTATATATACGATGTTTACGCTACAAATCCTCCCGGGCCAGATGCAGCTGATATTTACTGCACACGTTCTACTGATGGCGGCGCTACATGGAATGCAAATTCACCCGTTAAAGTAAACGACGACGCAACAATTTTTGACCAGTGGATGTGCGACGTTTCGGTTGATGCGCAGGGTAGAGTTTGGGCTATGTGGTGGGATTCCAGAAATGATCCTTCTAACCTGTTAACAGAACAATACGGAGCCGTTTCAACAGACGGAGGCTTAACATTCACTAATTTTGTTGTCGGCAACCAGAATTTTAATCCGGCAGTTGTTAAAATTTTCCAGGCTGCAAATCACTACTACCTGGGTGATTACCAGGGTATAGCAGGAAGGACCTTTACTTTCCCGTTTTATACGGGGCAGAACAGCACCCTGCAGGATTACACAGCATATTTGCCTGACTTCGGAATGTCTTTCAATAAATCTATCGATAGCATTAACCCCGGCTCTACATCAGTTGTAAGGATGAGGAATCCGGTAATGGGACCGTATACCGGAACTGTAACCTACACAACAAGCATTTCTCCTTCACCTGC
>F14TC_100060965_pt1 | contig 18098 bp, 16 predicted proteins | sample KannatnBrdUF14TC_FD_10806 | JGI IMG/M metagenome (IMG submission 10806)
AATTTATCAATTAATTAATGGATAACGACAAAGTTCAGGTAGATATATTGGGATTATCACCCACTCCGGCTCCGGGAGGAAGCGGTTATGCGCTAATTTTAAAAGAAATAGGCGGCGATAGGCGCCTGCCGATTATTATCGGAAGTTTCGAGGCTCAGCATATTGCTTTGGAGCTTGAGGGAATAAAGCCTCCGCGTCCTTTAACTCATGACCTGATCAGGAACATCATTGAGCTTCTCGGATTTTCAATTTCATATGTGTATATCAATGAATTAAGAGACGGCACTTTTTTTGCAAAGATAAAGCTTGATGTCGGCAGTGTTGATGAAATTGATTCAAGGCCGTCGGACGCAATTGCACTTGCATTAAAGTTTGCAGTACCGATTTACGTTTCTGAAGAAGTCATGAATGAGGTAGCTTTTATACCCGATAAAGACGGCGAGGATGAGGGTGTTGAAGGCGATATTTTCAAGCAGTCTGAAACATCAGCTTCTCCTGAAGAACCGCTGGACCCGTTTACAAAAAAAATGGTTAAGCTGCAGTTTGACCTAAAAACAGCTATTGATAGCGAAGATTATGAAAAAGCAGCTTCCATACGGGACGAGATCAAAAAACTTGAATTAAGCAGGTAAATTATAAATTTGAAAATGAGCTTAAATAGCGCTCCGATAGACTTTCGGGGCGCTTTTGCTTTTGTATGAATCTCGCTATAGATATAGGTAATAGTTTCACGCATCTGGCGGTTTACACTGAGGCTAAGCCCGCTATGAGTTTTAAATTCCCAACGCATTCAGCATTTAACCGACAGGCGTTAAACAAAAGATTGTCAGTCCATAAAAATGCAATTTCTGCAATAGGCATATCTTCAGTAGTACCAGCAATGGACAAGGCTTGGAAGGAATATGCTATAAAATATTTTAAATTAAGGCCTCTATTCGTCAATTACAAAACACATTTACCCATTGTTTTGAATATAAAAAAACCATGGTCGCTTGGATCAGACAGGATATGCAACTCAGTATTTGGATATTTGTATTTCAAAGGAAAAGAGAATGTGATTATTGTTGATATGGGAACAGCAAATACTTATGATGTTGTTCTGAAAAAAGGTTATTTTACAGGCGGCATCATCGCTCCCGGTACGGAAACTTCTGCCAAAGCTCTTAATTTAAACACAGGGAAGCTGCCAGAGTTAACAAATTTTACATTTGGCAGGAGGGTAATTGGAAAAAATACGTTTGAGGCAATACGTTCAGGGTTAATGAATTATCCTTTATTTGCAACCGAAGGCATCATAAAAGCAATCAAAAAAGAGCACAGATCGAAATTTAAAGTTATAATTACCGGGGGCATGGCAAAAACGATCCGCAAAAAGCTTTCAATTAAAACTATTTATATTGAAAATACAGTATTAGATGGAATAAATTTGATTTTGAACTACAATAAAACTAAATGAAGATCATTACCGAACATCATTCAGTTAAAACTAAAGGAAACTGTGACATTATTGATATTACTGAAAATGTAAGAAACAACATTCTTTTACATAAACTCATACAAGGCAATGCAACTGTTTTTGTTGTAGGTTCCACCGCATCAATAAGCACGATTGAATATGAACCTGGCTTAAAAAAAGATCTGCCTGAAATACTCGAGAAATTTATCCCATCCAAACAGAAATATCATCATAATAATACATGGGGTGATCACAACGGCCATTCTCATCTTCGCTCAACCTTATTTGGATGCTCCCAGACAATTCCGTTTACCGGCGGTGAGCTGCTTCTTGGAACCTGGCAGCAGATAATTCTTATTGATTTTGATGAAAGACCCCGGACAAGGAAAGTAATAGTACAGCTGATAGGAGAATGACCAAAAAGACAGAAAGAACACTTCTGTTTTTGATCTTTATTCTGTGTTTATCCATAAGGATTGCCTTTATAACACAAAAGAACCTCTGGTTTGATGAAGTTTTTTCATGGCATTTGAGTTTAAACTCCTTTTATGAAATTATAGTCAGAACCTCTAATGATATTCACCCTCCACTTTATTACTTTGTGCTAAAGATCTGGAACGGGGTATTTGGCGATTCGGTATTATCTATGAGGTTTCCATCGGCCTTATTTTCAAGTATAGCCATATTTTTAATTTACCCTATAGCAAGAAGGATTCTTGATCCTGTCAATTCTCTGATAGTATTGATATTATACTCAGTATCACCGTTAAATCTTTATTATTCGCAGGAAGCAAGAATGGCTGCTATGAACATGTTTTTAAATATATGTTCAGTTTATTTTTTAATCAGGCTGGAGGATAAGCTTTCCCGTAAAACAAATGCCTTTAATAACGGGATGTTTTACCTGTATATTATATCTACAGTTGCAGCATTATATACCCATTATTTCTCTTTTTTCATACTTGCAGCTGAAATAATTTACTTGATATGTCTTTACCGTGCGGATTTTAAAAAATACATTCCTTATTTGGCGGCATATTTGGGGATTGGTTTGTTGTATCTGATGTGGGCAGGTATATTCGTTCAGCAAATAACCAGAGGGCAGTCATGGAGAGCACAGCAGACCTCTTTCCAGGTCTTAAATGAGTATACAAACTATTTTAAAGATTTAAATTTCGGGTTGTATTACCATTACACTAATTTAACCTTGATAAAATATTTAACGATTCTTCTGTTTCTTGGGGTTGTTATTGCAGTAATCGGATTATTTTTAAAAAATAAATCTGGTAAATCAGATAATTCGAATGCATTAATCCTATTATTAACAATTGTTCCGTTAGTTCTTGCAGGGATCACTTCATTCAAACAAAAAGTCGAGTTTTACAGGTACCTGAGTATACTAGTGCCGTTTATTCTGATAACTCTAGTATATGGTATCTCAAAGTGGAACAATAAACTTATTTTATATTCCTTTGTAGGATTGTTTATTGCTTCAAATATATTTGGTCTCTGTTTGCATTATTCCTTTACCTTTAAAAATGATGATTACAGGGCTCTTATTAACAAAATCGACTCAAATTATATGACGGGAGACAGAATCTATGTTGAACCTCATTATTACGGATGGCTGATTGAATATTATAATAAGCAGAATAATGTTCCTGTTAAGCCTGCTTACATCAGATACGGATGGAATGAGATTCTGGATTCAATAAACACGCAAAAACCGGAAAGATTCTGGGTTGTGTTTGATTACAGCTCGGTAGATACTACGAAATTCAATGATTATAAATCCGGATTGGAAAGAGACTTTGAAAAGGATTTTAATATGACGTACTATTTAGCACCAACAAAGGTTGAGCTATATAGGTTTTTAAATAAATAAAAAAGCCGGCATAATTAACCGGCTTTAAAAATAATTTATTCTTCAATTAAGCAATTACTTTTTCCTTTTCTTCGACGTTTTCTGATTTACCGTTTCCGTTTGTGCCATTACCATTGCTGCCGTTGCCATTGACTCCATTGCTGTTTTTGACTTTACTTAAATCTATCTCAACAGCATTGCCGTTTAAGCTTCCGTTATGATATTTTCCGGTGCCCTGTTCCTTGTGGATTGAATCAAGTTTTTCCTGGAGTTCATATTGTTTCCTTATCTTTTCTTCAAATTCCTTCATCTTTTCTTCAATTGTCATCACCTTTTTATCTTTTACGATCATATCCTCTCTGTAACGTTTCAGGAAGTAGTGTATTGTTTCAACACGGATCTTGATGGAGCCTGTTGGCTTATTTTCGTCAATATCCTTAAATGAGAAATAGGGGGTACCGCTATCGGATACAATTTCCTCTACCACAGTATAGATAGGTGCATCATGTCCGCATTTGAATGATGATAGCTCCAACGCAACAAGATTTGGATGTCTTGCAGTATATTTTGCTGCCCAGACTTTTCTTGTTGTGTTCTCACTATATGAGTTTTTCCATACATCTCCAACATCCATTGGACCTTTGATAATGCCTGCCTTAACTTCATCACCAAACAGCCTTTCAAGCATGTCTTCATCAGTCGGCAATGCATCCTGGTTAAACACCGGATAGCCAAGCTTCTGGAATTCCTCCAGAATTTCATGGTTTAAGCCCGGATCGTTGTGATACGGTCTTGCCAGCACCACAATACCGATCTTATTTTCCTTTTCAAGGTTATCTAAGGCTTCACGAGCCTTTTTCCTCATGTTGAGCATATACTTATCAAAGGCTTTGTATGCTTCATCAATTGCTTTGTCATTTTCTTCTTTTGAAAGCCCCAGCTTTGGTCCCCATTCCTCAAACATCTGTTTAGCGCACAGCTTCGGCTCTGTCATATATAAATAAGTGTTTACATATTCTATGCCGTTCTCTTTGAACAGATCACTTTCTTTGATAAATGCTGCCTTTGCAGCTTCTGCAGTAGCTGTTACAGTCGGGCATGCATGATGCTGCTGGGCATATATCAGATCTGAGGGCATCGTATCGACGATGGGGAGGAAGATATAATTCAGTTTTTTCTTTTTATGTATCTTATAAATAAGATTATGAATATGCGGAATTCCTATCTTTGACGGGAAACATGGGTCAATTGCTCCGCGTTTGGCACCTTCTTTATACATCTCTTCGCTTGTATATTCTGAAAATACAATGTTGCCCGGATTAATGCCAAGTGCTTCAAAATATGCCGTGAAGAACGGAGTATGAGCGTACATATTAAGCACCCTCGGGATACCTATTACAACTATATCCCTGTTTTTCATCAGCTCAACGCGTTTATCAAATTCTTCCTTAGCCTTCTTATCGAACTTAAATTTAATCTCTTCCATTTTTGTCGGTACGGGGATCTCATCTTTTACTTTTGCAGGCTGGTGGGATTTCCACACCTCAACTGCAGCATGTTCAACAAGATTTGGAGTGGCGTCTTTTATTGCATCCAGTCCTTTTTTAATATCCTTCATTGAACTAAGGTCTTCTACGGTTCCTTTTTCACAGGTAGCAATTATTAAGCGCTGTGTTCCGTCAACCATACCGACTTTTGAATCTGGGTTAACTATCTTGTCTTTTGGAAGCTCAATCGATTCATCTTTAATAAAAGGTATTGCTTTTTGTTCCGTTGCCACATCAATGAAAGTCCTGAGGCATTTATTTTTGCAGAAATAGCACCTGGTCTGTTCATTTCTTGTAGTCTTGAAGACAATCTTAGCAACTCTATCAAGACCAATAAACTGAGTTCTCATTCCGTTCTCATAAAGCCTTGCAGCTTCAATTCCGCAGCCTATTGCCCCGGCTTCGCCAGTGTGTTTATGGACGAATACATTTGGCTCAATCCCGCTGCCTTTAAATCTATCGGTGATAAAATCAACCTGTGTTTTTACCGCTGCTAAATTATGCTGAGTCCCGCCCTGGAGGACAAAGTTCTCACCAAGCTTTGCAAGGTTAGGTATCTGTGAGACATAAAGCCATATATTTTTGGGCAGAACATTTGCCAGTCCGGCCATAATTTCTTCGGCTTTCCATCCCTGGCGCTGGAAATCAACTATATCAGACTGCATGAACACGGCGCACCCGTAACCGAATGAGGGATACTGCTTTGCTGAAAACGCTACTTCAGCAAAATCCTCAACTGTATAACCGAATCCCATAGCTGTTGACTGCAGGAAGTATCCGTTACCGGCAGAACACTGTGTGTTCAGCTTAAAATCGGTAACACGTCCCTGGTCAAGTATAATAAGTTTTATATCCTGACCGCCAACGTCAACAATAACGTCTGTATCGGGATAAAAATGCAGTGCTGCCTGCGTATGAGCAACAGTTTCTACAAGTGCAACATCACCGTGCAGTACATCCTTAAGTATATCTTTTGCATATCCGGTTGTTCCGATACCAAGCACTTCAAGGCTTGCTCCCTGTTCTTCAACCTGGTCCCTGAGTTTTTGAAGTATTTCAACCGTATCTTCAATAGGATTACCCTTTGAAAGCTGGTAGGATTTAACAAGCACTTCTTTATTTTCAGAAATGAGCGCTGCTTTTGTAGAAGTTGACCCACCGTCCAGTCCTATAAATCCTCTCACAACTTCTCCGGGTTTAAATGATGCCGGTGTGAATTTGGGAATCTTAAATTTTTCTTTAAATCGCGCAAGCTCTTCTTCATCTTTATATAGACCGCCACCCCCTGAAATCTTCATCAGTTTCTTCTTTTCTTCGGCTCTCCCTACGTTAATATAATAATCGAGTTCTGCATAACCTTTATACAATCCAATTTCAGGTTCCTCTTCTTTGCCGTATTCAATCGCGCCGATTGCTGCAAAATACTGGGCATTCTCAGGAACACGTATCAATTCTTCAATTGGAACTTCTTTATCATAGGGAACATTTCTTTCATCCCAAATTTTTGGAATATTTGCTCTCCAGCAGTCCATCATGCCTTTAATATAACAATTGGGACCTCCAAGCAGAAGAACTTCCGGCCTTAAAGTATGTCCCCGTGTTAATACGGAGAGGTTTTGCTGAATGATCGATTCAAAAAGGCTCGCCATTAATTCATCGGCAGGAACGCCTGACTTTTGCAAACCGTTAATATCTGTTTCTGCAAACACTCCGCATTTACCTGCAACAGGGTGGAGCTTCTTGCCGTAATAACCCATATTGCACAATTCTGATGCGGGTATTTTAAGCTTTGCGTTAATCTTATCAATTACAGCCCCTGTTCCGCCTGCGCACTTATCATTCATTGAGGGAATTTTCTTTTTCTTTCCCGTTTCAGGATCTTCTTTGAATACAATGATTTTTGCATCCTGTCCGCCAAGCTCTATAACCGATAAAGTTTTAGGATAGAACTTTTCTACGGCAAGAGAAACGGCGTTAACTTCCTGTACAAATTTTGCGCCAAGGAATCTGCCGATGCCGCTTCCGCCGGAACCTGTAATGAATATCCTCGCTCCTTCAAGGGCATCTTTACCAAGCTTTGACTCAAAATCCTTGAGCAGCTCCAGTGATTTTTCCGGCTGCTTGGTATCATGGCGCTGGTAATCAGACCAAAGGATCTTGTCATTATCAATATCCATTACAACAGCTTTTACTGTTGTTGAGCCGACATCAAATCCAATATAAAGCGGAGATTTTTGATTTGTCATATAATTTTAGTTTTAACTTTACAATTTAAACAACATTTAAACAGCAGCTTCTTCTTTTTGATTTACAACCGGCTTTATCCAGTCTTTCTTCATTTTGCCTGCAACATCAAGAACGAAGTTAGCTGCAACCCCAACAACACCTTTTTTATGTGCTACCTTATAGAATGGTCTCTGCAGATAGTCGTTTGCTTCAACGTATGCTTTTATTTCATCCAATGAATACCCGGTTTCATCGAGGCATTTTTTGAACTCAATTTTTGCTTTTGCTTTAGCTTCGCCAAGCGCCATTTGTACTCTTGAATGTGCATTAACATCACCTTCGCCTGAGGTTTCGATGGGGATAAATATCATATCCTTGTACATCGAAGTAACCGCTGATTGCACGCCGTCTGATTGAGTTGAAGGCATACAGCCGAACGGCTTCAGTGAAAGAACCATATGGCAAAGATCTTTATTGCAGTAATAAATATTTTTAGCTATTTCAAGATGACCTTCTCCGCCTTCAACCCTTGAGTTGTAGAAAGGATGGCCCAGTCTCTGCATTTCCAGCTGGTTTGCTAACTGGTGGGGGAGATCATCGAATTCGGCCCTTATCCTGTTGTATTCTTTTTCAAAGACTTTTTCGGCAATTGAAAGAATTGTTACAGTCTGTTTGTAATCCTTGTACATCTTTATCTTTTTAAGGATCTGTGTAGGTTTCGGTGCTTCTTCACCTTCCTTAATTCCTTTTCTGTCATGATACATATTCTTTGCCTGGTGGAGCATGTAAAGTATCCATGTTGCAATAGGCTCAACAAGAAGCTGTGCGCCTTCTCTTTGCAGGAATGGGAACATGTTAAAGTTGCCGTCGCCTTCGGTTGTCTGAGCCCAGAATTCACCTGTTACTTTGCAGATCGGCTTAATTTTGGTTCTATCAACCTTAACATCATTAAATTTTTTTCTTATCTCCCTGACAGTCTCAAGATAATAATCGCTCATTTTCTGCTCAACAAACCTTGAAATATAGTTTGAGCCCGGTACTTTGTTCATTATGCTTGCCATCACGCCGTTGAAATTGAAGTATCTTTTCGATTTCATTCTCTGGTACATCATTTCCATGCATTCCTCGAGTACCTTATCTGTTTCGCCGGGGTTAACTTCAAATGCGCGTACCTGGTAAGCAACATCGTTTATAATATCACCTATATTCATTGCATTGATAATGCCAAGGAAGAAGTCAAGGTTCATTTCAAGGCCTGCTTCCATTTCATCCTGCTCCAGTCCGCCCGTTTGCTGAAATATCAGCACTCTGAACCCGTCAAAGCCTGAATTTCTTAATGCAAGGCGGTATTCAGCTTCATACATTCCGAACCTGCAAGGCCCGCATGCACCTGCAGTAAAGAAAACGTAGTTATTTATAATATCTTCCTTACTCATTCCTGAAGCTTCGAGTTTCTGTAAATGCTGAACGAGATTACCTACAGTAAAGTAGGTTGGATTACACTGGCCATTATTGCCGTATTCTTTACCCAACTGGAAAGCTTTTTTATCAGGAACAGCAACTTCTTCCGCGTTATAGCCAAGCCCTTCAAGGACACCTCGGATAAGCTTCTCATGCTTCCAGGTTAAACCGCCGAATAAAATTGTGGTATTTGCTCTCTGGTCTTTTGTGAAAGTATTTTCGAGCGGTCTTTTGAAATGGTCGATACGTTTTGCTTCAACGCCGTATTCTTTTTCAAGGCGCATTCTTTCTTCAAGCAAAAGCTTCTGGATCTCAGCTTCTTTTCCGTTGGTCTTTTTCAGATCGATGCTTACCGGTGTTATTGTTTCCGATGTCCCATTTTGATTTAGATTTTCCATTTTGTTACCCTTCCTTTTAGGTATTAATGGTTTATTTATTAATTATTTTTTATGTTTTATTTATATTCTATTAGTTTTCCGAAAATGGATCCTTTACTTCGTTCATGATGTGATTTACACAATTTTTGCTGCTGGTTACTGCGCCTTCTATAGTTGCAGGCAGATCAGTATTTGTCCAGTCGCCCGCAATAAAAAAATTCTTGAATTTTGTCCTGTTTTCTGGTCTGAATTTTAATGATTCTGCATTTGGCACAAATGTAGCTCTCATTTCCTTTATAACCCTTGAGCTTATGACATTAAAGTTTTTAAACTCGGGAATACAGCTCTTAAGTTCATTTTCTGCAATTTTTATTATATCTTCCTTGTCAAGCTCTGAAATTTCCCTGGCTGCGCTTATTACCAGGCAGATTTGGTCATCCTTAACTTTGAATACCCATTGAGTTTTTGTGTTCAATAGGCCTGCGAACCGCTCGGGGAAGATATCTTCAATGCTCCTATCGAATTTCAGGTGGATATTTACAATAGGGGACGATTTTAATCCGCCCACTTTAGAAAAGCTTCTTCCAAAAATGTCATCACCAACCAGATTTTTAAAGTCAAAGAACGGTACAGCACTTATGTAAAAATCACTTTTGATTTCAGTGTTATCTTCAAGAATAACTGAAGTTACCTCTTTTTTTTCAAAGTTAATATTAGCTGCTTTATTTGAGATCACTTTTGCATTTTTTGAGTTCAGATAGTCCCTTGAAGGCTGAACATACAGTTCGTTCAGAAATGAGTTTGGAAGCACTAAATTTGAACCGCCTTTTTCCACAAATCCCGTTTTAATGATCAGGCTGAACAAATAAGCTGACGTATTCTGCGGTTCAGCGTTAAATACGGCTATAATAAACGGCTTCCAGAAATTAGCTATGGATTTATCAGTTTGCATGGTAAGCCTGAACAGTTCATCCGTATTTATTTCCTTTAGCTTATCCACGCTAATATCATTTTTTTCAATAGTGTTAACCAAAGTGCCAACAGCTCTTTGGTCTTTAAATCCCAGTGCCCCGTATTTCATTATCCCCATTATCAAATGCAGCGGGGGAGGGAGCTTAGCCGTTTTAAAACTGTATCGATTCGCCTTATCGTCGATAAAGTTAACTTCCAGTTGCTTCTGGAATGTTAATTTATCGTTAGAGCCGATAATTTCAAGGAATTCAAAAGTGTTCCTGTACCAGCTTGCCAGGATATGCTGTCCGTTATCGATAGTGTCTCCAAATGCCTTGTCAAAGAACGAATATGCTCTGCCTCCAAGTTTTGGGGAGGCTTCGATCAATGTAACTTTAAAATCTTTATTTGCTAAGAACACCGCAGATGAAAGTCCGGCTGCGCCGCCGCCGATAACTGTGACACTCTTCTCACTTGTCATGTAACGTCAAATTCACCTTTATATCTTTCGTCTGATGTAAATTCAGCACATTCCTTATCAATCTTCGCGTAATCGTCTGTGAATTTCATCATAAAATCATCCTTATAGCCCCTGGATTTCCAGTAATCGATCATTATATACTTTTGCTGTTCCAGGTTATTATGGAATAACTCTGTCCTTATATAACCCTCTGCTTTTTTAAAGAGCTCAGCCCATTTGCCCCCTGGACCGTAAGCCTCTTCAAACTTCATAACATGTTCTTCCTTAACAGTGAATTCCCATATAAACGCGAACATTTTTTCAAAACTCCTCAGTAAGCAATCTTATATTTTACAAAAACACCAAGTGTGTAATAGATCTTTTTAAATCTGGATACCTTTGCTTTTTTATGGAACACGTTATAGTTCATATGCTCGATCTTTTCAAGGATGTTGAAATATATCTTTTCCATTATCCTTGCAGGGAAGAGGTTCTTTCTGTTTTCCTTATGAAAATGGTCATTTGCCTTTTCAAAGTATCCTCTTGCCCGTTTGCATTCAAATTTCATCAGCTCAATGAATGAATCATTATACTTGAAATCGAGCAGTTCCTCTTCTGTATAGCCAAACCGTTTAAGATCCTCTTCAGGCAGGTAAATCCTCCCGTTTAACGCGTCAAATTTAATATCACGCAGTATATTTGTGAGCTGCAGCGCTATACCAAGGTTAACCGCGTATTCTTTTGCGCTTTCGTTTTTATAACCGAATATCTCGATGCACATTAAACCAACCGTAGCGGCAGCCCTGAAACAGTACTGGTATAGTGTGTTAAAGTCCTTGTAGCGTGATGTCTGCAGGTCAGCTTCCATTCCTTTAATGAGCTCAAAGAATGGTTCAACCGGAATGTTGAACTTATTAATTATCCTGTTTACCTGGTTCAGCAGGCTGTAGGATGAGGTCCCCTTCAGTGCTTTTTCAAACTCATCACGCCATTCCCTGATCTTTTTGAATTTAACATCAGCGGATTCAAGCTCGTTATCAACAATATCATCAGTATACCTGCAAAAGGCGTATACGGTATTAATTGCCTCATATTTTTCCTTTGGAAGCAAAGAAAACGAATAGAGGAAATTAGTTTTGCTCGTCTGCGTTATTTGTATGTGTTCGTTGCTTGACACTATACTGATCTCGATTTAATGAATATCTTTAACTTGTCTGTTGATGAAATTTTCGGTCTTTTGCTGAAAACGTTATAATCAATTTCTTTTATTTTATTTAAAATCTTCGTTCCTCCAAGCCAAGTCAGCTTTAATTCTTTTGAAAGTTCTCTCAGGCTTTTTTTTTCAGCCGTCATTTCTATTAATTTCTTACCTTCATCGAATATTTTTTGAGTACGTTCAACCTCATATTCCATTAATTTTTTAAAATTCTCATTGTGTTTCTTCTCAAAAAGTTCGCCGTAGCTGTAGCCGAACTTGTTCAGATCTTCTTCAGGCAAATAGACCCTGTCAATTGCCATGTCCACGGCAACATCCTGCCAGAGGTTGGTCAGTTGAAGCGCTGTACAGATCTTATCTGAATATTTAAAGAACTCTTCATCTTGTGACCCGAATATCATTAAAACCAGACTTCCTACAGGATTGGCCGAGTTTGTACAGTAATCCAGGACCTCATCGAAGGTTTTATATCTTGATTTCACCACATCCTGTTTAAATGCCTTCAGCAGGTTCTCAAGCGGCTCGACCGGTAACTTGCAGTCATTAACGGTCCGGTTTAAAGCTATAAAGATCGGGTCATACATCTTTCCGTTATACGAGTCCTTAAGCTTTGCACCCCACTCATCCAGCAAAACCAGCCTTTTTTCCTTCCCGCCTTCGATCCCCGGCTCATCAGCAAAATCATCCGCTGCTCTTGCAAATGCATATATTGCATATACATATTTGCGCTTTTGTTTTGGAAGAAGCAACGATGCTACGGGAAAATTCTCGTAGTGCTTTTTTGCTATCTCCTCACAGTATTTAAAAGAACTATTAACTAAGCTTTCCTGCATTACATGATCGGGTTAACTAACCAGCGGAACTGTTTGTGTTCTAAGATAAACATAAGATCCATTATGTTTTTAGAATCAATTATAAAAGCTAAACGGAATTAAAATAGAATTAGATGAGGAGTGCTCTTGTCTTTAGATATGTTTCCCCTGAACGCCAGAGGAAAATATTTCCAGAATCTAAGATATGGTATGAAATCAAATCTGCTGAGTGGTCTATGAATTTTGAGAAATGCTTTGCAAATGAGTGAATTGAAATTTTTGATTTTTTAAAAACTAATGTAAAAAGAAGGATTATAAATCCTGAGGAATTTGCATTACTGGGGTCATTTGGATTGTAATAAAACGCCAGCCATATAGCTGAAAGGGCAGTGAATATTATCATCCAGAACCGTGTATTGTATGATGCGGTATGCGGAGTGAGCTTTTTCCAGTAAAGATTGTTGCAAAGCTTACGGTAGAACTCCATAGTAAGGAAGTTATTTAACACCCAAACAATGTTGGAAATAAATTTTGTCTTTAAGAAGAATTTTATTTCGAACAAAAAATTATACAATTCTGTTTAAATTTTAAAGCAAATTAAGGATATATGTTTAAAATGTCAAGAATTTTGAGAATTTAATCTGGACGAAAGAGTATAGATAGGTATTTTTGAAACTGAAAAATAGCCTTACTCGTATCTCAATGCATCAATCGGATTAAGCTTTGCCGCTTTGAAAGCAGGGTAGGTGCCGAATGCTATACCTATGACAGAACAAACAATTAAACCTATCACAACCCAGTCATATGGGATAGAAACCGGGGTGCTGAGCATTGCGCCGAGCAGGTTTCCCGCCCCTACACCTATGGCAATTCCAATCACCCCTCCGATCTCGCATAAAAGTATTGCTTCAAAAAGGAACTGGGTCAATATGTTGCTCCTTTTGGCACCTATAGCCATTCTAATACCAATCTCTTTTGTACGCTCGGTTACAGTGACAAGCATAATGTTCATAATGCCGATTCCTGCTGCGATAAGTGATATAAATGAAATAACACCTGCGCCGTATTTAAAATAAACCGTAAAGCTGTTAGCCTCGCGAATCAGGGATTCATTTGAGAAAATGTCGAAGTCATTATCCTCTCCGGGCGGGACCTTCCTGATCTGCCTCATTAATCCAATCACTTCTTCCATAGTTTCATCGAACTTTGCTTTGCTGGTGCAGGTTACGGTAATATTTATAGAACGGTCTTTACGAGCTCCGTAGATTTTATCCATTGTCAAAATGGGAACAAGAACTACCGCATCCTGGCTTTGACCCAGGCTTTCGCCCTTTGCGGCAAGTACTCCAATCACAGTAAAGCGGTTGCCGTCAATTTCAATTTCTTTATCGATAGGGGAGGTGAACGGGAAAAGCTTGTCAACAGCTTCCATTCCGATTACTGCAATGAATTTCTGCGAACGGATCTCATCTTCGGTGAAAAACCTGCCGTCTGAAATTGTATAATTATTTGCCTGTAAAAATTCAGTTGTTACACCTGCCATCTGGAAGTTAGGGTTTGTTTGCCCTGTACCGTATTTTATAGTTTTCCCACCTGACCAGTCTTCAAGACCAACTAATTTTGGCAGTATTGCAAGCTCCTTCAGTCTGTAGCCTTCTTCAATTGTTATAGGCTTCCGTTTCTCATATTTTCTCCACCTGCCCGGTCCGGTTACAAATGATACCGGCCATTTCTGCACCTGGAAGGTGTTAGTGCCCAGCTGGCTTAAACCGCTATCAATACCTTTTTGCAGCGCATCAAGTAGAGTCATTACTCCGATAATTGAAAACACACCGATAATAATTCCGAGCAGGGTAAGCGAGGCCCTGAGCTTATTTGCTCTAATGGAATTTAATGCCGAAAAGAATGCTTCTTTGATGTTCAATTTAATTCTGCTTGTTATTTCTTTTTACTTAATATCTTTTTTATGCTTTTTCTTCTTTCAGCTTCTTTTTCGTTAACGTGTTTTTTGACGTGTTTCTTTGCAGATCTTTTACGCCGGACAAGTAATTGAGATGCTGCTGTAGATTTAAATACCGCCATTATTGTCTTGTCAATTGGGGACTAAAGTCCTTTTTTGGGTTTCATGTTGACCACGACCTGAAGGTCGCGGCTATATATTTTTTTTATTCATTCACTTTATGTAAAAATCCCTTTGGAAAATAAACTGGTCTGTTTCAAACTCGCATATGTATTTGCCTGGAGGATAGTCACAGTCGTTTTCTTTACAAAAAGGCATATCCCATTTGACTCTGTACACTCCGGATTTCAATGTTTGGTCATTTATCAAATACATTATCGTTGCTCCTGCTGAATCCGATACCGATAGCCTTAAAACCGTTTTCATGGGCACATCGAGATCGACCCTGATAATGTTTTTAGTTTCTTCCTTATCCTTTTTAATTATAACATCAGATATATTATACTCAGCCGGGATATCTTTATTCGTTTTCCTTAAAACAACATCACTGGTATCTTTATCGATAATCTGCGAATACAAAGAACACGAAAATAAAGTAACTAAACCTACAATTTGTAATGTGCAATCTGCAATCGTTTTATTCATACCTCAATGCGTCAACCGGGTCAAGCTTTGAGGCGCTCCATGCCGGGAAGAATCCTGCTATGATGCCGGCAATAGCCGATATAAATAAAGCTAGAACGATCACCCAAAGCGGCATTGCGGTCGGCAAAAGGAAAGCATCAATAAGAAGGCTTATCGGGAATGCTATAAACAGTCCTACAAGCCCCCCTACGACACAAATTGTCACTGCCTCTATAAGGAACTGCAACAGAATTGTTGCGCGCTTAGCTCCAATAGCTTTCCTGATGCCGATCTCCTTGGTTCTTTCCTTAACAGATACGAACATGATATTTGCAATTCCAATTGAACCTACAATAAGTGATAGGAGAGTGATCGCAGTTCCGATAGTTTTAATTAAACCTGTTAAAGATTCATATGTCTGCTTGAACGCTTCCTGCTGATTAACGCCGAAATCATCTTTTCCGCCAACGGGTATCCTTCTGGCTCTTTTCATAACAGCCCTGACCTCTTCTTTGGTATCTTCAAGTGCTTCTAGGCTTGGAGCTTTTACATTGATAGTCAGAGATCGTTTTGTGCCGAATATTTTGAAGAAATTCCTGATAGGGATGATTATACGGTTATCGAGGCTGAAAAGGCCGAGCATGCTGCCCATTTTATCGTATGTACCGATGACTTTAAAATTATGCCCGTTAACCTGGATGACTTTTCCGATCGGATCGATGGTCTGAAAAAAAGATTCCTTGATATCATGCCCGATTACACAAACAGCCCAGCCGCCGTCTGATTCACGTTTAGTGAAAAATCTTCCGTCGGCAACTTCCAGTCCAAGTGTTTTCTGGTATTCTTCAGTGGTTCCGAACACTGGCATATTCTCGCTGGTGAAATCCTGGTAAGAAACAGTCGCGTTGCTTCCAACAGTAGGGCAGACTGATTCAGCCCCTTTTATATTTTCAGTGAAATATTCGTATTCCTGCCATTGTATATCTTTCCTGTTCCTGTAAACTGACCAGTCTTCTTTTCCGAACCATTCAAACTTCTGGATGTATAATACATCAGCGCCGACGGCGGAAATGCTTTTTTCAAATGCCCGGTTGATGCCTTCAATTGCCGTTTGGAGGATTGTAACTGTGGTAATTCCTATAACAATGCCAAGGGTTGCAAGGAATGAACGCACCTTATTTGCCCTGATTGCATTCAGGGAAATTACAACGCCTTCCTTGATCTCTGTGAAGAAGTTCATTTTTCTATCCTGAGAGAAGCCAAGGCTCCCTTACTCAAATTTAGATAATTCAGTTTTTTTCAGTTTTAGTTAACTCATTCTTTATTTTGCCTTCCATCGCATCTTTGAAATCATATTCATAATCGATATCCATAGCGTTATCAAAATATTTCTGTGCTTCCTGTTTATTTCCCAGCTTAAGATAACATCTGCCGATCTGGAAGTACGCCTCCGGAACTAGCCATTTTTCATTTTGGGGATTAAGCGAAAGGTTCTGTTTAAACTGGTCAATTGCTTTGTTATATTCTTTCTGCTTGAAATAAAGCTGTCCCAGACCCTGGTTTATCTGGACTTTAATGTCATCAGTGTAATTCTGATTTGATGCACCTGTCAGTGAATTGTAGTTGCTCATCGCATCACTTAACTTTCCGGTCGCGCGGTTATTATCGGCAGTTATCAGAAGTGAATCAATCCGTGTGATCGGAGTTGACTCTCTCTCACGGAGCTTACGGAGCCAGTATTTTTCCCATTCATTGTCACTTTTAAAATCTGTCCTCGCTTTTTTGTAATATTCGACCGCCTCACTCCTTTTACCAAGCATTTCAAGTGAAACACCGATACTGTGCAGGCGGTTATTCAGGTTTTCATCTTTTGTAAGGTAAGAGATATAACGTTTCCCGTAATCCGATGCTTTCTCAAAATCGTTCATTCTGAAATATGCTGTACCCAGCGCTCCATAGGCGGTGCGGAATATTATTTCTGATTCCTTGCCCTTATTATATTCGAGTGATTTTTCATAAGCCTCAACAGCCTCATTCATTTTATCCTGCTGCGAAAGCAGTCCGCCCCAAAGCATCCACACTGCGGGACTCTTCGGGTATTTCTCTTTCAGCTGGGTTGCATAATTTTCTGCCTGTGGGTAGTTTTCTTCTCTCCACAACAGCAGAGTCAGATAGAATTTAGCTTCACTGTTTGTATAAGTACCTTTATCAGAAGCCTGGATGAGAAGCCGTTTTCCTTCATCCCTATCGCCTGAAAAACCCAGGATAGAAGTAAGCCACTGGAGCTTCCTCGGAATAAATGTTGTAAGGTAATTATATACTCCAAGTCCAAGGCATGCATCGCTGTAGTTAGGGTTCTTCTCCAGCACGTATTTTAAATTTGAGTTTCCGTCTTTGATCTCAGAAGCTGCTTTAAGATAATTTTCACCCATGAATCCAACCGCAAAAGCTCTAAGAGTATAGGCCCATCCAAGATACAGCCTGGCATCAAGGTCATTTTCATTTTTGTCAATAATATTTTCGCATTTTTCAACATGTTTATCCGATAGATTCATGAAAGTTTCATAATCGGATTTATTCCGGGTTAACAGAGCCTTCCAGTAATAGATAGTTAGTTCAAAGAATGGACATCTAAGGTCATTTGGCGCAATATTTTTTGCTTCCTGAAATTTAGAAAGTGCAAGAGGGAAGTCCATATCATATTCCGCATCAATACCCTGAACTATCAGGTTATGGACTTTTGTATAATCCTGTGAATATGCAAATGATAAAAAAAGTGAAAATACAACTGATGATATTAAGAATCTTTTGAACACTTTTATACCTCTTTAAGTTACTCAGTTAGCTGTTTGTTAATTCAGGCTGCGAAGTTTTTTCATATTTCAGTCCGTTCGGTGTTTTAGCGTCACTCTCTATAAGTCCGTCCCTAAGCTTTACAACTCTGTGGGCATGTTCGGCAATAAAATCCTCATGTGTAACAAGAATAATAGTGTTTCCCAAAGAATGCAAATTATCGAACAGATCCATGATCTCATCGCCTGTTTTTGAATCAAGATTACCCGTAGGCTCATCTGCTAGAATAATAGAAGGATTATTAACCAATGCTCTTGCTATTGCAACGCGCTGGCGCTGGCCGCCTGATAG
>F14TC_100136427_pt3 | contig 18078 bp, 15 predicted proteins | sample KannatnBrdUF14TC_FD_10806 | JGI IMG/M metagenome (IMG submission 10806)
ATAGGATATTTATCATATTCTCCGGAAAAGCGTATAGGGAAATTTGAGATGGCTGATAATGGTACACTTTTTCTTGATGAAATTGCCGACCTGAATCTAGAATCCCAGGCTAAACTTTTAAATGTACTTGGTGAAAATAAAATTGAGCCGCTTGGAAGCAGCAATGAGATCCCCATTGATGTCAGGGTAATTTCTTCAACCAACAGAGACCTGCAGGAATTAATCTCTGAGGGAAAGTTCAGGGAAGATCTTTATCACAGGCTTAATGTTTTGGCTATAAATGTCCCGCCTCTTAGAAATCATAAAGAAGATATTCCCGAGCTTGTAAAAGTGTTTACCGAGGAGATATGTAAAAGAAACGACCTTCCTTTAAAAAAATTCACTCAGCGGGCTTTGGATTTCCTGGGTTCTTTAAAATGGCCAGGAAATGTAAGAGAGCTTAAAAATATGATCGAAAGGCTCATTATTTTATCGGATACAGACGAAATCGATAAAAGTAACATTGAAAGTGAAAACCAGGTCTACACTTCTGAAATGGATATGGTGATAAATTCTGAAACTACATTAAGAGATTTCCAGGACCTTTCGGAGAAAATATTCATAGAAAAAAAACTTTCTGAAAATAACTGGAATATATCTAAAACAGCTGAAGCACTTGACATTCAAAGAAGCCATTTATACACTAAAATTAAGCAGTTTAATATTGAAAACCCTGAAAAAGATGAGAAAAATCAGTAGCCCGATTGGTTAGTTTTGGGGCATTATTAACAATTGTAATTTAAGCGAAAATTTTATATAATCACAAGTTTTAATAACAAAATAAGAAAGTTGTAATATTTTTAATGAGAATACAAAGGTCTTTTTTTATAGTAATTTTTTTAATAGGTCTTGCTTTAATAAATAATGATGAATTATATGCCCAACTAGGCAACAGCAATACTTACCTGATAAGAAACCTCAATGGACACCCAACCGCAAACCAATATCAATATTCTGCATGCTGGGGATATGTTGCACCAAATGGAAGAGAGTATGCTATCATAGGATGCCAGCCGGGAACTGCATTTATTGACATTACTGATAGCGCAAATGTTCACGAGGTTGGTTTTGTAGCTTCAACTGCCCCGGGAAACTCAAACAACCTGTGGCGTGAAATGAAGGTATATTCGCATTACGCATACCTTGTTTCGGAAGTACCTAACAGCGGGGTCCAGATTGTTGACCTGCAGTACCTTCCTGATTCAGTTCATTACCTTGGCAAATATGTTGTCAGCGGTCACAGCTCAACTCATTCTATTTCACAGTCCGGGCCGTATCTTTATCTCAATGGCTGCAATGCATCTTTCGGGCAGGGCGTAACAATACTAGACCTTACATCAAACCCGGAAGCACCTGTAAGAAGGGGATCGTGGAATACACAATATGTGCATGACTGCAGAGTAGTAAATGATACTATCTGGACATGCAATATATATAATCCTCCGGGCACGGTCACTGTTTTGAACGGTTCCAATAAAGATAATCTCACATTTATAGCAAACTGGGTAAATGCTCCTAACCAGTTCCCGCATAACTGTGCATTGAGCCTGGATCATCATCATATTTTTACAACGGATGAAACAACAAATCCGCCAGGCAAGCTGAAGGTTTGGAATATCCAGAACCTGAGCAATGTAACACTTGAAACATCATGGCAGCCAACAAATTTAACCACTTGTGTAGTACATAATGTTGAAGTTTACGGCAACATTGCCGTTATCGCACATTATGAAGCCGGTATCAGAATTGTAAACGTTACAAATCCAACAAGCCCGGTTGAGATTGCATGGTATGATACTTATCCAAACGCAAATGCTCCGCAGGAACTGGGATGCTGGGGTGTATATATGTTCCCTTCTGGAAAGATAATCGGATCCGATACACAAACAGGACTATATGTCATAAAGATCGGAAACCCCGTAGGCATTAACACTAATAACGGTAACATACCTGAAGACTATTCATTGAAACAGAATTACCCAAATCCTTTTAATCCGTCAACAACTATTGAATACAGCTTGCCAAAATCTTCTTATGTAAATTTAAAAGTGTATAACATGCTTGGTGAGCAGGTTGCAATGCTGACTGATGAAGTAGAGCAGGCAGGGGTTCATTCAATAACTTATGACGCAGGAAATCTTCCCAGCGGAGTTTATTATTACACGCTGAAAACAAACACCGGTTTCAGTGAATCAAAAAAAATGATGTTGGTCAAATAATCATCTAATTTCTCATGAAAAAAATATTACTGTTTTATATTTGCTCCCTCTGCTTATTATTTAAACTCGAACATTCTGCATACGCGCAGCTTGGTAACAGCAATATGACTTTGCTTGCTAATCTAAATCAGCATCCATCAGGCACGTTGTATTCAGCATTATGGGGATACAGAGCACCTAATGGCCGGGAATATGCAATTTTAGGATGTGCAACCGGTACAGCATTTATTGATATAACAGATACTACAAACATCCACGAAGTTGGCTTTCGTACATGGCTTAACAGCTCATGGAGAGAAATGAAAACCTTTTCTCATTACGCATACATTGTCACTGAGGCAACAGGTACGGCTAATGGCATGCAGATAATAGACTTACAATACCTCCCGGACTCAATACATTATGTAACAACAATAACATTTACCAGCTACACCCATACCCATTCAATTCAGCAGGATGGGCCGTATTTATATTTGAACGGCGGCAATGTTACCTCAGGTCTGGCAGGTACCGGTGATGTCGGAGGAGTCAGAATTCTTGATTTAACCTCAAATCCGGAAAACCCCACTGTCAGAGGAGGATGGAAGACCTACTATGTCCATGACTGCCGTGTGAGGAATGATACAATGTACGCATGCAATATTTATGACCCGCCGGGTACAATTTCAGTGGTTAATGTTTCAAGTAAAGACGGAATTCAACCGACTATTACTTCATGGGTTAATGCACCGAACCCGTTCCCGCATAATTGTGCACTTCTACCAGGAAGAACGTTTATATTAACTACAGATGAAACATCATCTCCGAACGGAAAATTAAAGGTTTGGAATATTTCAAACCTTTCGAATGTCACTTTTGTAGCAAGCTGGCAGCCGACCGGAATAACAACAGCTATTGTACACAATGTTGAAATCTACGGTAACTATGCTCTTGTTGCACATTATTCTGCCGGGGTTAGAGTTGTTGACATTTCAAATCCATCAAGCCCTACGGAGGCTGCATGGTATGATACTTATACTACAAATAACAGTGCCAATTTTAACGGGTGCTGGGGTGTGTACATGTTTCCATCCGGCAAGATCATTGCTTCTGACAGGCAAACAGGTTTATATGTGCTGAAAACAACTTTCCCGATGGTTGGCAATATCGATCCATCAAACAACAATATACCACAAAGTTTTGAACTTAAACAGAATTACCCAAATCCATTTAATCCGAGTACCACAATAGCATACACTTTGCCAAAAGCAGGTTATGTAACAATTAAAGTATACGATGCTGCCGGCAGGCAGGCTGCTTTGCTTGTTGATGAATACAAACAGGCCGGAAGCTACAGCGTTTCCTTTGATGCTTCAAGGCTTGCAAGCGGATTATATTTCTGTACTATGACTTCAGGGGATTTCGTTCAAACTAAAAAAATGATCTTAAACAAATAAACTTCATATTCCGATGAAAAATTTCTTTTTTTTCTGTATAATTTTACTCAGCTTATTATTTATTTTTGAGAAAACTATTTATTCCCAGCTCGGCAACAGCAATATGACACTGATAGCTAATAAGAACGAGCATCCTACTAACAACACATACAAATATTCAGCATGCTGGGGATATGTTGCTCCAAATGGCAGGGAATACGCTATTATTGGATGCCAGCCGGGTACAGCATTCTATGATATTACTGATACTGCAAATGTGCATGAGGTTGGATTTCAAACTGGACCGACGAGTGAGTGGAGAGAAATGAAAGTTTATTCACATTACGCTTATATTGTTTCTGAGGCATCCAACAGCAGGCTGCAGATTGTTGATCTTCAGTATCTTCCGGATTCGATCCATTTTGTAAGAACTTTTACTTTCGGAAATTATTCACGTACCCATTCAATACAGCAGGACGGGCCTTACCTGTATCTTAACGGAGGGAATTGTACATCAGGTATGGCAAACTCCGGCGGCACAAGGATAATTGATCTGACTCAGGACCCTGAAAATCCAACTGCCAGGGGAGGCTGGGGCACACAATACGTACATGATTGCAGGGTTAGATTCGATACAATTTGGGCATGTAACATTTACCCGCAGGGACAGGGAGGAACGGGCAGCATATATGTTATTAATGCAGGCAATAAAGATGCCCCGGTAACAGTTAATTCCTGGGTAAATAATCCCAATCCGTTTCCGCATAACTGCGCACTCATGCCCGGAAGGACATATTGCCTCACAACAGATGAAACAGATGTGCCTCCCGGCAAATTAAAGGTATGGAATGTTTCCAATCTCTCAAATGTAACATTAGTTGCAAGCTGGCAGCCAACTAACCTTACAAATACAATTGTTCACAACGTCGAAATCTACGGTATATATGCTTTGGTTGCTCATTATGAAGCGGGCATCAGGCTTGTTGATATTTCCAATCCCGCGTCACCAACAGAGGTTGCATGGTATGACTGTTATCCCACAGCTAATGTAAACCAGTTTTACGGGTGCTGGGGAGTATTTATGTTCCCCTCAGGCAAGATCATCGGTTCTGATACGCAAACTGGATTATATGTAGTAAAGACCACATTCCCGCTTGTAGGCATTAATGATCCCCCGGTTAATAATCCGGAGAGCTTTGAGCTTAAACAAAATTATCCAAACCCGTTTAATCCAAGCACTGCTTTTGAATATACTCTGCCTCACGGTGAATACGTAACATTAAAAGTATTTGATGTTCTCGGTAAACAGGAAGCTTTGTTGGTTGACTCCTACCAGCAGGCAGGGAACCATATGGTTACTTTTGATGCATCAAGACTTGCAAGCGGAGTATATTTTTATACATTAAGCGCAGGAAGTTTTGCACAAACAAAAAAAATGGTACTTAACAAGTAAAATACTGCAGGAAATAAAACCATGAAAAAATTATACATTATTATTTTCACACTTTTGGTATCAGTTGCCGGAGAAAGCTTTTCACAGCTTGCAAACCAAAATACATATCTGCTGGCACAACTTGACCAATACGGGAACAATTATTCTGCCTGCTGGGGATACAGAGCTCCTAATGGAAGAGAATACGCCATTTTGGGATGCGGTACAGGAACGTCATTTGTTGATATAACTGATAGTGCAAATATCCATGAGGTCGATTTTCTGCCCGGGTTAAGCTCAAGCTGGCGCGAAATGAAAGTAGTTGGCAAGTATGCCTATATAGTATCTGAAGCTTCCGGCAGCGGACTTCAAATAGTGAATTTAAAATACCTTCCTGATTCCATTAATCTGGCTGCAACTTATTTTTATACGGGATATACACATACCCACTCCGTTTCCCAGTCAGGCCCGTATATTTATCTCAACGGTGGAAATAATACGCCAGGCGGCTCTGATGTTGGGGGAGTTACAGTAATTGATGTTACTAATCCAATCGCTCCGGTTAAAAGAGGCTCATGGTCAAGTTTTTATGTTCACGACTGCAGAATAGTGAACGACACAATTTATGCATGCAATATTTATAATCCACCGGGCACAGTTTCAGTTATCAACGGGATTAACAAGGACAACCTTGTGACTGTTGCATCCTGGCAGAATAACCCCAACCCGTTCCCGCATAACTGCGCTCTTCCTATGAATGACAGGAGATATATTTATACAACAGATGAAACTTCCTCACCTAACGGAAAGCTTAAAGTTTGGGATAAACAAAATCTCAGCAACGTTACACTTGTTACAAGCTGGCAGCCAACGGGGATAACGACTGCGATTGTCCATAATATTGAAACATATAATAACATAGCAGTCATAGCTCATTATACAGCAGGCATCAGAATTCTTGATATTTCCAATCCAACATCTCCTATGGAAATAGCCTGGTATGATACTTACCCGACAAATAATAATGCAAATTTCGCAGGGTGCTGGGGAGTATTTATGTTCCCATCAGGAAAAATTATCGGTTCGGATATCTCCGGAGGGTTATTCGTGATTAAATCAACACTCGATCTCGTAGGGATTAACAATGAAAATGTAAACATCCCGTCAGAATTCCAGTTAAAACAAAATTACCCCAATCCATTTAATCCTGCCACAACCGTTGAATACGGACTGCCCAAAGCATCTTATGTAACAGTTAAAGTTTTTGATGCTGTTGGCAGGGAAGCTGCTCTTCTTGTTGATGAGTATAAGCCGGCAGGAAACCATAAAGTTAATTTTGATGCTTCAAGACTGGCAACGGGAGTATATTTTTATTCCATGAGTGCAGGGGATTTTGTACAGACAAAAAAAATGGTTCTTGTAAAATAATTTCCTGAATAAGTTTTTTATGTTTTAAGCTATTGCTTAATAATTATATAATGTCTAATTTAATCGAAACTAAACATCACAAATGAAAAAAACACTCTACATATTTTTATTAATTTTATTAACATGTCCACTATTCGCGCAGCTTGGCAATTCAAATATGCGGCTGCTTGTGAACAAGAATGAGCATTTTTCCTCAACTCTGTATTCAGCTATCTGGGGATACACGGCAGAAAACGGGAGAGAATATGCAATACTCGGCTGCCCCGGGGGAACTGCTTTTTACGATATTACCGATACAACTAATATTCATGAGGTAGACTTCCTTCCAGGGCTTACATCAAGCTGGAGGGAAATGAAGACCTTTGGAAAATTTGCCTACATTGTTTCCGAAGCTACCGGCAGCGGGCTGCAGATCGTTAACCTGAAATACCTTCCGGATTCAGTGAGCCTGGTTGCAACGTATACTTTCACAGGATATAACCGTACACACACAATTTCCCAATCCGGACCCTACCTGTATATGAACGGAGGCAACTACGGAATGGGTGGAATTTTCGTTCTGGATCTGACCACTAACCCTGTTGCTCCGGTTAAAAGAGGGGAATGGGAAACTGAATACATACACGATTGCAGAGTTGTTAACGATACAATATTCGGCTGCAATATTTATGATGCAGGCGGAGGCGGCACAGGAAGCATTTATGTCATTAGCGCTGTAAACAAAGATAGTCTCAGGACTGTCGCATCATGGGTTAATAACCCCAATCCGGGGCCTCATAACTGTGCCATTACCACAGATAGAAAGTATGCTTTGGTTACTGATGAAATAAACGGAAACCCGAGACTGTTGAAAGTATGGGATATTCAGAATCTGAGCAATGTAACTCTTTCTGCAACATGGCAGCCTACCGGAATTACTACTTCGATTGTGCATAATGTAGAAATTTACGAACATTTCGCAGTAGTTGCGCATTATACTGCCGGGGTAAGGATTTTGGATATAACAACTCCATCAGCTCCTATGGAAATTGCATGGTATGATACTTATCCTTCTAATAATGGCTTTACATATGACGGCTGCTGGGGCGTATATATGTTTCCAAGCGGAAAAATCGTAGCCTCAGACAGACAAACCGGCTTATACGTACTCAAGTCAAGCTCTGTTGTACTCGGTAACCATAACCAGAACCAGAATATTCCTGAGGAGTTCAGTCTGAACCAAAACTATCCCAATCCATTCAATCCTGTAACCAGGATCGAATACTCGCTGCCGAAGAATACTTATACAACAATAAAAGTTTATAATGCGCTCGGCAAAGAAATTGCAACTGTGGTTGACAAATTTGAAACTGCCGGAAATCATGTTGTTTCATACGATGCTTCAAATCTTCCGAGCGGTATTTATTTCTACACAATGAAAACACCGGGGTACAGCCAAACCCGCAAGATGGCATTGGTAAAATAAAAAAAATTAAACAGAATATTTTAGGGGGGCAGCTAGCCCCCTTTTTTAATCATATGAAAGAAGAAATTATTGAAGGCTGGGTTAAAGTATATGAAACCTATGACCATATGCTGGGAAATTTAATTGAAGCAAGATTAAATGATGAAGGAATTGATTTCCAGGTTATGAATAAGGCTGATATAGGCTATACAATGGAGGTTGGCAACAATGCTATGGGCAGAAATGCTACAGGATTGGCTTTAAAATTCTTTGTACAGCCCGCCGATGTGCAAAGAGTTCAGGAAATAGTTAATGAAGACCGTTCAAATTTGCTAGATAACCCTGACCTGGATTTTGATAATACGGAAAATCAATAATTCCTTTGACGTAAAATCTCAAACAACACAACGCCCGCGGCAACTGAAACATTCAAAGACTCAATTTTGCCTTCCATAGGTATTTTCAATAAGCTGTCACATAAATTCACCATATTTTTCCTTAATCCTTTACCTTCTCCTCCGAATATTACTGCGCATTTATCCGGAAACTTAAAATTATACAAACTCTCATCTGATTTCAGCAAGGTGCCAATGATCTTGTACCCATTTTCCTGAAGCACCTCAATTGTTTTGTATATATTAGGCTCTTTTGATATTTTAATGTAATTTGTAGCTCCGCTGGAGGCCTTTATTACAGTATGATTTACCTTAACAGAGTTTTTATCCGAAATTATAATACCCTCAGCGCCGGAAGAGACTGATGTCCGTATTATAGCCCCGAAATTATGAGGGTCCTGTATCTCATCCAGGATTATTAAGGTTACTTTGGGCTTATCATTTACGGATTTCAATATTTCGGTGGTCTTAGAATAAACAAAATCCTCCACCTCAGCAAGTATACCCTGAGAGATGCCATCAGACTTATCTTTCTTATCAAACAGCTTCTCAAAATGAGCTTTGGGGAGCTTTTCGATGATAATATTTTTTAATTTAGCTTTAGCGGCTATCTCAGTTAATTTACTATCTGTTACAGAATCAAGTAAAACGATTTTCCTTATTGATTTAGGGTTGAATTTTAAGGTTTCTAAAACGGGGTTACGTCCGATTACCAGCATTAATTATGTCTCGGTTTTTATTTATATTTGCTGCAGATGAATAATAATACTATTCCGAAATCGTTAACTCAATCATAAAATTTATCTTAAATGACAGTAATTCCCGATAATATATTATTTGACCTTGATGGCACCTTAACTGACCCGAAAGAAGGCATTATTAACTCGTACATATATGCTTTAAACAAGCTGCAGCTTAAGGAATCCAATCCCGAGGCAATTGTAGATTACTTCGGAGCTCCGTTACATAAGTATTTTGAAGAAAAACATGGCCTTGATAATGATAAACTGGATTCAGCCATAAAATACTACCGCGAATATTATTCTGATAAAGGTCTATACGAAAACCGTATTTTTGATGGGATTGAAAAATTGATAAAAAACCTTATTGTGACCCATAAATCAGTATATCTTGTAACTGTAAAGCCAACCGTTTTTGCTGTGCAAATTTTGAAACACTTCAATTTATTAAGATATTTTCAAAATATTTATGGTTCCGATCTTTCAACTATCAACGATTCAAAAGAAAACCTGATAAAGAAGTTATTAATGACAGAAAATATTTCCACAGGTAATGCTGTAATGATAGGGGATAGGGAGTTTGATATGAATGGGGCTAAGCATAACATGATGCAGTCCATTGCAGTAGGCTATGGGTTCGGTTCTGAGGAAGAACTCCTAGCAGCAAAACCGGATTTTTTTGTAAAGAGTGTTAAGGATTTATCAGACTTGTTGTGTAAATAAATTATTTCAGCAGAATATAAAGAATTATTGCAAGTATTCCGCCGACAGAAAATATTGCATAGTCCTGGATAACACCCGTCTGCAGCTTCCGCCAGTCAAGCGAGAGATTTATAAAGAACCATGCTGCTCCGTTCACAAGCCCGTCAATTATCTTTACATCCAGGATCCTGTAGAATATCCCTGAGAGCCACTCAACGGGCCTGACAATGATCAGATCATAAAGCTCATCAACCTTGTATTTATCCCTGAAGAAGTTATACAAACCTCCCTGGAACGCATTCAAACGTTCACCGGACCTGAACATTTTGACCGAAATAAATACCGCGAGCAAAGCAACAACAACTGAAATGCCTATCAGGCTTGTTTCTGTTGAATCGGGTATAAGATGTTCAGGAAGCATCGTTGTAGCCGAAGCAAATACCGGCTCGAGAAAATTGTCAATAATGTTCGGCCCAACAAGGCGAGGCATACCAATAAATCCGCCCACAACCGATAAGATAGCAAGTATGATCAGCGGAACGGTCATTACAGCAGGTGATTCATGAGGATGAAGATGGGATTCATCATACCTCGGCTTTCCGTAAAAGGTAAGACATATAAGCCTGAAAATATAATATGCTGTCAGGAAAGCTGTTGCAAGCGCTGCGCCGAAAATTACATAATTACCGTCTGCAAATAACCTTGAAAGAATTTCGTCCTTGCTGAAAAAGCCTGCAAATGGGGGAATGCCTGAAATAGCAAGTCCGCCAATTAAAAATGTGATGTAAGTTATCTTCATCTTGCTTTTCAATCCGCCCATTTTTGTAATATCCTGCTCTTCGTGCATTCCATGAATTACTGAGCCGGCTCCGAGAAACATTAATGCTTTGAAGAAAGCATGTGTTGTTACATGAAATATTCCGGTCGCGAATGCTCCAACACCCATTGCCATGAACATGAATCCAAGCTGGCTGACTGTTGAATATGCGAGTATTTTTTTTATATCATTCTGTGCTATCGCTATTGTTGCAGCAATAAAAGCTGTCAGACAGCCTATTATTACAACAACATGCATTGTAATAGGGGCGAGCGCAAATAAAACTGAAGTTCTGCCTATCATATAAACACCGGCTGTAACCATTGTAGCTGCATGAATAAGCGCAGAAACAGGTGTTGGACCCGCCATTGCATCCGGCAGCCATACGAAAAGAGGGATCTGTGCTGATTTACCGGTTGCACCAAGAAATAACAATAATGTGATTATTGTGAATGTTGATGTTGTAACTGCAGTATTAGGAATCTGAGAAAATATCCCGGTAAAATTAAGTGTTCCAAAGTTCATAAATATGAAGAACATTGCAAGCATAAAACCAAAGTCACCGATCCTGTTCATCCAGAAAGCTTTGTTTGCAGCGTCACCGGCGAATTTCTTTTCATAGAAAAACCCGATAAGCAAATAAGAACATAACCCAACACCTTCCCAGCCAAGAAACATTAAAAGCAGGTTATCTCCAAGCACAAGGTTCAGCATTGCAAATATGAACAGGTTTAAGAATGCAAAGAACCTCGCATAGCCTTTATCCCCGTGCATATACCCAATTGAGTAAACATGGATCAGAAAACCAACCCCTGTAACTATCAGACACATTGTTACTGATAGGGGATCAATAAGATAAGCCGCGCTGATGTTCAATGAACCGGAGCTTATCCAGCTGAAAAGTTGAACTGTAACTGAACGGCTTTCTTCCGGAAGCTCTGTTATATGCAGGTAAGCAAGTATAGTTATTATAAATGAGCCTAAAATGGATAAGGAACCAATAATTCCTGACACTTTTTCATTCTTTATTTTAGACCCAAATAATCCGTTTATCAGGAAACCTGCTAATGGAAGTACTGTAATTAGATAGAAATACTCTACCATTTTAGGATATTAATTTCATCAAGGTTAATTGTAGCTTTATTCCTGTATAACGCTATTATAATAGCAAGACCTATGGCAGCCTCAGCAGCAGCAACAGTCATAATAAAAAATACGAAAATCTGTCCGTTTAAATTACCTAAAAATGATGAAAAGGTCACAAAAACCAGATTAACCGAATTAAGCATAAGCTCAATGCACATAAACACAATAATAGCATTTCGTCTCACCAGTACACCTATCACACCTATGGAAAATAAAAGAAGTGCTAAAATCAGGTAAAAATTTATATCCATTTACAAAAATAAAAGAAATTAACCACTATATCAATAAAGAAACAATAACTCAAAGCTTAGTGAGCACAAACTAAGTCAGGGGACAGTAGAATATCAGCGAACGAAACCTGAAACCTTATCAACTTTAAATCAGAAAGTAACCAACACTCAACTTTACATAATATATATTATTTCTCATTCTTTGAACATTATGTTGAAATATTATGTTTTTATGGTTTTTCAATAACTCTTAATTTGGGTATATTTGTGTTAATGCCAGCTAAAAATCTCTCTCTCTCCGGAATTACTAAGCTTCCATGGGATGAATTTTACAGCTTATCTTTAAATGCAAAGGCGGATTTCTTCTACAAAGATTCTCTTATGTTTGATTGTCTGTATTCATCACAGTTTAACAGAAAGCTTCTTGAATACCTTTACAAGCTCTCGGATAAGATTCGTTTCATAGCGCAGACTAAATCCGGCCTTGACTGGCTCCAAAAGCTTTTGAGCCACAAACGGGCCGTTTTATACTTTTCACAGCCATCCACAAGAACATACCTGTCATTCAACAATGCATGCCAGGTACTGGGCATACAGGCAAGTGATATACGTTCCTCAGGGGCATCATCTGAAGCAAAAGGAGAATCCCAAGAAGATACAGTTGAAACAATACATTCTTACACGGATCTGCTTATAATCAGGCATTCAAATGAGAACATAGCTGAAAAGGCGGCATGGATGTTCAACAGATCAGATAATCCAATACCCGTCATAAACGCCGGCTCAGGCCCGCTGGAGCACCCAACACAGGCATTATTGGATGTTTATACGCTCCACAGAGCTTTTAAAGGAAGGATTGACGGCAAAACAATAGCTATGATCGGTGATTTGAAGCGCGGCAGGACTATCAGGTCCCTTACCCATATGCTTTCAAATTATAAAAATATTAAGTTTATTTACATATCACCATCTGAGCTCACTTTACCGGATGATTTGAGGCAGTATTTAGTTAAACATAAAATTAAGTTTGAGGAATCCAATAATCTTGAAAGATCTTTAAAAAAGGCAGATATTCTTTACATAACCAGGATTCAGGATGAATATGATAAGAAAAATGAGTCAAAGAAGATCGATTACTCAAAATTCGGGTTAAAAAAGGAGCATTTAAAACATTTAAAGAAAAATTCAATTATACTTCATCCCCTTCCCCGCCGCGGAGAGCTTTCTAGTGAGATCGATCATGATTCACGAGCATGGTATTGGAAACAGGAGATCAACGGTCTTTGGATAAGGGCAGCCCTAATAGCTTTCATATTCAAACAGAGTAAATCAATATTAAATTATAAGAGTTAATAGCATTGTTTATAATATAAATAAAGCCCCTTTTTGAGAGGCTTTATAATGCTTTAAATTAAATTTTAAAATCCGTTAGAACGGCAGGTCATCATCACTTGCTGAGGATTTTGATCCTGATGTTGGTGCTGATACCTGTGAGGAATTGTTCCCTGTGGAATCCCCTTTTGCATCCAGCATGATCAGGTCGTCTATTATGACCTCAGTTTTATAATGTTTCTTCTTATTCTCATCTTCCCAGCTTGATGTCTCAAGCCTGCCTTCTACATATGCTTTACTTCCCTTTTTTAGGTAGTTTGAACATGTTTCAGCCAGTCCGCGCCATGCTTTAACATTATGCCATTCTGTCTTTTCCTGGTAATTGCCTTCCTGGTCTTTCCACTTAAGGCCTGTTGCCAGCGAAAAATTCACAACTGCAACTCCTGACTGAGTATATTTCAGCTCAGGATCCTGTCCCAGCCTTCCTATCAGCATTACTTTATTTAAATCTTTAGCCATTGTTTCCTCCTTTACCCCGTAAGGTGAACTTAGGGTTTGTTTAGTTAATGGAATATTTATAAAATTTATCTTTGGTCAGTATTATAGCAGTACTTTTATCAAAAATCGTCATATCGGTGATAGTTTTTTGATAAGGGTACCCGTAAAAATTACTGTACTGCCCCTTTTTTAAATCGTAAATTATTAATCCTGAATTGTTCAAAATATATAAATTATCATTATAAAATGCTATACTAATTATGGCACTGTTATCTCTTGGGGTCAGCTTATTCAGATAAGTCCCGAAATTATTAAAATTCAGGATCTCATTTGTGGATTTGTCAAGTATCCATATATCAAGCTGGCCGCCTCTGACTACCTTTTTGGGATTATCAAGCCTGTCTATACCCATAGCATTGTTTCCGAAAATAAGGTTAATATCCGAATAATTATTTATCTTGGCAATATGGTAATTCGTTGCATCGCAAACCACAAAAACTTCATTTGTACTCAGCGAGACAACACTTCTGGGATTGAAAATTTTCTTTGAGCTTTCGGCTGTTAAGTTATATGTATTAAAATCAAAGGAAAAAATAAAATTGAGATTAATATCCAGCCTTTTAATTCGGTTGTTCTGGAAATCAGCAACAAGCACGTCAAGTCCGTTTGAAGCATCGATAGAGTATGGCTGGTTAAGTTCATTGGCCCCCAATCCGCTGCCTCCGAACGAGGCGAGTTCTTTTCCGTCTCCTGAAAATTTATAAATTTTATTTGTACCCATATCCGAAACAAAAATGAATTCCTCTCTTGAACATGATACCGAAACCGCATTGTGAAATTTACCGTATGACCCTTGTAAAAGGAGTGAATCCCCGCCGCAAAAGGATAGTTTCGTCAGGGTGATTAATAAACATATTATTAAAATTTTACCCGTCAATCTTCGAATTTACTTTTATTTCTGAGGTAATCTACAAATACCTGTTCCCCCAGCTTGTTTAATGATGAATAATAAGCCTTCCCGTGATTTGCTTTGGTAAATTCCTGAACAAACCTCACAAGGTATGGATCCTGTGCTATCATAAATGTCGTGATCTTTATCTTTTCTCTTCTGCAGGCCATGGCTTCATCAAGCGTTTTATTGATGATCTTCGGGTCAAGCCCCCACGAATTTTTGTAAATCTTCCTTGAGTAGGTTCCCGGTTCGTAAATTGCCGAGGGCTTTCCGTCTGTGATCATGAATATCTGCTTGTTAGCGTTCTTTTTACGGCGCAACAAATGGCGAGCAAGCTCAAGACCGGCTTTAGTATTTGTATGGAACGGACCCACTGAAACAAATGGGAGCTCAGAAACAGAAACTTCTTTTGCTTCATCACCGAACAGAACTATATTGAGCGAATCTTTACGGTATTTTGATAAAATCAGCTCAGATAAACCAAGAGCAACCTGTTTTGCAGGTGTTATCCTGTCTTCACCATAAAGTATCATGCTGTGGCTTATATCAACAAGCAGCACTGTAGCAACACTGGTTTGCAGCTCAGTATCAAATATCTCGATATCCTCTTCATTAAGCTTAAACTCTTCTATCCCCTCACGTTTAAAAGTGTTTGAAAGTGTTTGGGTAGTATCTATGTTCTGGGGCTGGTCGCCGAACTGGTATTTCTTGGTTGTATTATTTCTCTCAACACCTTTTCCGCTCTGAGGTGATTCATGGAATCCCTCAGCTGATTTCTTCAGGTTGCCGAATATTTCTTTGAATGAATCCTGGCGAATCCTCATATCCCCTTTGGATTTAAGGATGAACATACCTTCGTTTTCTTCTATATAGCCTTTTTCCTTAAGCTGTTCAATAAATTCACTTAAAGAAATGCCTTCATCAAATAGGTTGTATTGTTCATCCAGCTGGCTCAGCCAGTCAAGAGCTTCATTTACATCACCATTTGTTTGCAATAAAATGTAGCTGAAAAGTGAGAAAAGCTTTTCCAGCCTTTGTTCATCGGTAAGCGACCTTTCGGTCCATTTTGAATAGATGAATTTCATAGATCTAGTTTAAGAAAGCTGTGTAAACAGGATCAAAGAATAGTACGTATATACTTCAGAATAAGCTCCGGGTAAACACCGAATGCGAAAAGTCCTATTGTTGATATGATTGCTGCGGTAAACGAAAAATCTGACCTCCCTGTTTTAAGAGCTTCAATGCCCGGCTCATAAAACCACATATATAAAATCACTTTGATGTAATAGTAAACCCCTACCAGGCTTAATAAAATCCCGATAATTGCCACCCACACATAGTTGTTCTGTATTGCAGAAAGGAATATATAATATTTACCCCAGAAACCTGCAAAAGGCGGGATACCTGCAAGGGAAAATAAAAATATTGTGAGCAGCGATGAAAGCCATGGATTGGTTCTACCCAGACCTTTATAGGATTCAAGAGAATTGGACTCCCCTGCAGTTTTTTCCTCAGCAATACCTATAATAATAAATGCCCCCAGCTGCATTAAAATATATGAAACAAGATAAAACAATACAGCCTGTGTTGCAAAACCGTTTATAGATATAAAACCTATCATAATATAACCCGCGTGAGCAATGCTTGAATATGCCAGCAGCCTTTTTATATTTGTCTGAACCAGTGCCACTACATTCCCGTAAAGCATCGTCATGACCGCAACAACTGCAACGACCATTGGAATTGAGTTTAAGCTGAATACTGTAAAGAAAGATATCATTGCACCGAATGCGGCTGTTTTACCGACAGATGACATCATTCCTGTGACTACTGTTGGAGCACCCTGGTAAACATCAGGGATCCACATCTGCAGAGGAAAAGCACCGGTTTTAAAAATAAATGCTATGAATACAAGTGTTAATCCCAGGAGGTAAAAAGTATCTTTGCTTAAATTAGCTTTGGAGATAACTGAATAGTTTGTTGATCCTGCAAACCCGTAAATGAATGCGATACCCAGCAGCAGGAATCCTGTCAAAAAAGCCCCGAGAAGAAAATATTTGATTGCACTTTCATTTGATTCGGTTTTTTTGCGCATAAATCCTGCAAGAACATAAAAACATACACTCATCAGTTCAAGACCAACAAAAACTATTAACAGGTCATTTGCCTGGTTCATTAACATCATGCCAAGCAGTGAGAAAAATAAGAGTGAATAATACTCCCCGTAGTTAATGCTTTCCTTCTCAAGGTAATTCTTTGATGATAACACAGTAATAAATATTCCGCCAAGCAGGATTATATTCAGCAGAACAGTTAAAATATTTACCCTGATAAAATTGTTGTAAATTATAAGGTTTTTTGATAGATCAAAGAATGAATAAGTTAAGGCGGCGGTCAATGCGGCAATTGAAAAATAAAATATCGCGGTTTCGCTTACATGCTTTTTATCATGGGGAAAAATTGTTTCAAGAAGCATTATTACAAGTCCCGATGCTGCAATTATCATCAGGGGGATCGAATTAATAAAGTCTGTGTATGTTATCAAATTTGATCCTTAATTAGTTATAAATATTTTTTTAGCCAGCTTATCATTAACGAATTTATTTCCGGAAACTCCTCTATAAGGAACTTCCCGTGCTTTGCTGAGTCATAAACTTTTATTTCTTTCGGAGCATCAACCATATTCTCAAGGATCCATCTTTGTCCCTGTTCATGGTCCCCGTCTTTGCTTCCCGAGATTAAAAATACAGATGATACCCTGGGCATCGGCCTTCCCATCATTCTTTCATCAAACCCTATAAACTTTTCAAACGTTTCTTTGCTGTTAGATACTGCAATTACAGTTTTTGCATTCAATTTATACTTCGCGTATAGGGCAAGATTTCCCCCGATGGATGTACCTATTACAGCTATTCTGGAGGAATCAATCCCCTTTTCTCTTTTAGCCCAGCCAAAAACGGCTGTTATGTCTTTTGGTGCCTGATCGGGGTCTGATAACAGATTTGTAAGGTCACCATCCTGTTTCGAAGACTTCCCGTGGCCCCTGATATCATAAGCAAGGACTTTATAACCGGCAGCAAGAAGTGAATCAATAAAATCCTGTTTCCATTCTTCCTTGCTCTGGTTAAACTGGTGAACAAGAATTACAAGCGGCTGGAGTGTTTCCTTTTGCCCGGAATTATATGAATATGCTGCTGAAATATCCCTGCCGTCATCAGTTCTAATGGTAAGATCATCTCTGGAAGCATTTAATTTGCCGGTTGATTGTTTTTCCTGTCCCTGCTTTTCC
>F14TC_100018789_pt1 | contig 17898 bp, 17 predicted proteins | sample KannatnBrdUF14TC_FD_10806 | JGI IMG/M metagenome (IMG submission 10806)
ACGAGAGCAGAACCAGAGCCATCGTCATCTTCATCGGCGGCGCCGCCAATCGCTGTGCCGGCAACGATTGGAACAAGGAATTTCCCAACCTCCTGCATCTCGTCGCTGGTGAGCGCACGGCCAATCTGATGGGCCACGCTCTTGGCAATCATCTGAGCTCGTTGCGACTTCGGTAGTCCCTCGCTACCAGCGAAGATAGCATCGAGCCATTGGCTGGCACGCTTCGCGGCTTCACCTACGCTTGGCGCCTCACCGGCAGCAATCGAGCTGGCTCCAGCCATGGCCTGAAGCGGAGTCTCGTCCTCCGGAGTGATGCTTCGCTTGGTCTCCTGCTGAGTGCTTGGCGGCAGCGCTCTTACGTCTTCGTCTGGAATGGACGACGGAAGCGGTTCGACGTCATCCCATTCGAGCATGCTCGGCTCTCTGGGTGTCGGCTGAGCTCGAACATCGTCTGGTGAGAGAGAGGACGGAAGAGCCTCTACGTCTGACCATTCCAATGCGCTGGGCTGCTTTGGGGTAAACTCTGGTGCCGTCTCTGGCGGCAAGGCTCGAACGTCGTCTGGGCCCAAAGAGCTAGATAGAGAGTTGGGAGGCGGAAGCATCTGGCGCCCACCGTTTAGGCGAGTGGCAATCTCCACGGCTTCTTGATGAGACACACCAAGCCGCTCCTGAATCCTCTCCGGGGTGAAGTTGAAGATGGCCGGGTCTGGCGGAGACCCGGTGTCCATGGCTACCCTGGGTGGTCTATCTGGTGGTATTCCTCTAACCTCTTCCTCGGGAAGAGTCGAAGGGTCCATCAGATACTCGTCGGGTCCTAGGGTAGTCGGCCTCTCTGAGACTGGAGGCATGCCGGGTTCGGTGGATACTGGGATGGTGTCTGCCACAGCACTCGGTTGAGCTGAGGGACGAGCGGAGCGTCGAGCTCGCGGGGCGGCGGTAGGCTTCTGAGAACTAGACGGCGGCGGTTGCCAGCCTGGCGGTGGTACGAGATTGCCAGCTTCGTCTTCGTAATACGGAAAGCGGTCTCGAACCTCACGAGCCGAGCGCTGAAAACGTTCGTATATGGGGTCGTCCTTGACTCCGCGGTTAGTAGAGATGTTCAGCGCCTTATCAATGCGCCTCTCTAGCTCCGTTAGAGAGCTGGCTTTTACCTTGTTGCCAACGATGACAACGTAGTGCTTTGGGTTGACTTTCTGGGACGGGAACATGGCAGCGGCCACGCTGCCGTCAATGAGCCTCCCGCCTTTCTGCGCCGCATAGGCCTCAGCCTTGACCTTGTTCGGAAAGGCCTTCGACTCCGCTACGCCGTTTAAAGCATCGCCAATCTCCCGAATCTTGTCCGCGTCTACGTTCTGGAGCTTGCCGCTGACCGCACCCTTGACCCAACCATCAGCCGCCAAGTCTACGACGGCGTTGACGGCATCCTGGCTAGACTGCTCGTTCTGATAAGCCGGGTGTTCGAAGTATGCCTTGTTTTGGGCAGCTTGCTCGGCTGTTTCCTTCCTGAGCTGTGCGTCGAGAGACTCTTGGATTCGTGGGGCGACTCGGCGTGCGGCAATGTCTCCCGCGGTACCAGTCCGAAAATTCGGGTCGTCTGGACTGAGAGCTGCAGTGGAAAGGTCCTCCTGCATCTGCGCCGGCCCAACGTAACCAGAGAACCTGTCACCGAAAACCGCGGTATCGCCGCCAGCATTCCTAAGGGCCCTGAGGTCTACATTGCTCGGCGCCTCTCGGATGTTCTGACGGAACTGTCTGAGGAAGTTGGTACCAGCTTCGGCCCCGGTAGCGAGAGTAGCCCCCCATGCGGCGTCGCCCGGGACTTCGCTGACAGCTTGCCTGACAGGCATGCCGCCGCTGACGTTGCGAATGAAGTTCTCGCCGGAGTTGCCGAGAGCGCCAATGGAGGCAGCCGTTGCAACTCGCGGCCACAACTTCATGCCCTCATAGCCGACCCTCTTTAGCACCGCGCTTGCGCCGGCATTGACGGGCGTGAATGGCAACCCATAGGCAGCTATCTCAGATGCCATCCCGAGGTTCGGATTGCGTCGCTCAATCTCTTCCGCTGTTGGTGCCGGACCGAACTCCAAGCTCTCGGGAAGAACAGCGTTGGCTGCATCATGAACAGCTTTGCCAACCCGATCGGCGTTGTTCATGGTGACAACTTTGGCAACGCCAGCTCCGATTGGTCCGAGAATGCGCTCGGCACCTTTCCGGTATCCGCCGACAAGGTAGTCAACCGGCTCGTCCCCAAGGTTGACCTTGCTGTAACGAACTAGGTTCTCGCCCTTCTCCTGAGCGTCGGCGAGACGTTCCTTCCACATCTCATCGGCAACAGCTCGATACTCATCATAATCAGGCTGCAAAGCATCGAGATGGGTCCTGGGCTGCTGCACACCTAGATTGACGGAGCTACCAAACGTCGGGTCCATTGGACCGATGTTCAAGTTAGGTCTAGCTGGCTCTAGCTCGGTCATCCATTTCTGTAGACCAAGCTTCTTCACGAGCGCCGGGTCGCTTCGAAGGCGGTGACGAACCTCCTCCACGTGTGGCTCGTAGAAGTACGACTTCGGCCCAGTTGACTCCTCGGAGCTGCGGATTGGCGCAACACTTGGGGCGTCTTCGGTGAGCTTCCCGTCATCACCAACAGGACGAACGGACTCATAATGTTCGCGCAGCTTGGACTGAATCTTGTTCAGCTTGTGGTTCGTGAGGACGTAAGACGGGTCATCCTCACTTGCCGTAGGAAGCTCGCTCAGCGAGTTGAGCTGCATCTGCAGCGCGTTCTGAGCCGCAGTCAACGCCTTAATCTGGTCGTCATTGAGTCCGGGCATGGCCTTATAGCTCCACTCCAGCTTTTCTCAGTGCCTCGTCAGCGTCTTCCAAAGCCTTCTGAGTCTTCGGGTCAACGCCTGGCAAGTTATACTTGCCTTTTCGCGGCGGCTTCTCTGGCACGTTGGAGCCTCTCACGAGTGGAACACCATTGGGACTGACCCTTGGGGCAGGTCCCGCTGTAGCCCTTGGAGTACCGTCAAGCGTTTGCGGCAACGGAACAGTGCCGAGTGAGTCACCGGCTGGCGGTGGTTGCTGTTCCGGCGACTGTTCGCCTTCCATCGCCCGGTCACCATTGACACTCATGTACTTCTTGACCAGCGGGTCCCAGTACTCACTCGGGATGTACCGGGCAGTGGCGACGATATACATATCGCGCTCATCTGGAGATATGGTGCGGTCTGCCTTGACGACAGAGAGCATCTGTTCTTGGACCAGGCGGAAATGGCGCTCTTCAGCTTTCCTGAAGATGTTGACAACCTCGCGCAGAGCGTTGGCGTGATGCGGGTCAAAGCCATCTGCTTTAATCGATTCGCTGGCCCCGCGCTTCAAGCGTTCCCAGATTGTATATGCGCCCTGACTGGCGTTCTTGAAGTCGGAGTCCGAAACACGCGAACCCTGCTTGATGGTAACCAAGCCAACGATTGCCTGTGGTGCCGCATCACCGTTGCCGGCTTCGGCAGCGTCAATGTTAGCCAGGGTCTCTTGGATGGACTTGTTCTGCTGAATTGCTTCTGGAAGCTTGTAAGTGTCAGCCAATGCCTTGATGCGGGCATCTGCCTTTTCTCGAAGGCGCTGCGTCTGGCTGAACTCCATTCCTTGCTGACGAAGTCCAAGTGATGCACTGGTGGCGGCCGCTTGGTTCTCAGAACGCATCATGCCGGCAGACTCTTTGATGAGCGGCTGAAGCAGCTTCAGAGTCTCTGTTGGGCTGTAGCCCCATGAACTGGCCTGGCTAACCAGGGCCCTCATACGGTCGCGTTGTTGTCCGGCAGGCATCGAGTTGACGAAGCCTTCGAGAACCGGTTCAACTGCCTTCCTGTTTCTCCGCCTCATCTCGTTCACGTTCATGCGGTAAGGGCTGAACGCTGGCGGGTTGGCTGGATTCTGGGCGCCGAGCACCGGCGTTTGCCCAGCCTGTGGTTGACCCGTGGACTCTTCGAGCGGAGGCCCGCCGAGCAGCTCTGGCTGTGGCGCTGGCGGAGGACCGCCGGCTGGAGCCGAAGAGGGAGCTCCCGGCAGCGTCCCAGCAGCGGCGGCGCTGGCTCCCTGCATGGCCTGCGGATCGAAGGGGTTACGCCCACCACCAGCGCCAAACCCGGGAACCTGCATGGGCTGCCCCATCCTTGGGGCGCCACCTCCGTAGATTTGCGAACGCATCCCCTGAATATCCATCGGAGGATGGTCCGGTGGTGGCCCAGCTTCGAAGGTGTAGTAGCCTGAGGCGTCCTGCGTTACTGTGCCACCAAGCTCTTTAATGGTCGGGGTAAGGGCGGCAACAACGTCTAGGTGTCCACCCTGAAAGGCCTCCCTTGCCGAGTCGACAGCTTTTGCCCTTGCCAGATACCTGTTCTGTTCCTTCGTATACTCGTTGTTAGAACGGTCACGGGCGAACGTGGCCGCATTGTACGAGTTGGTATCAGCTTGCTGAGCACGGTTCAGGTCAAGCTGCCCCTTGTTGATGTCCAATTGCTGTTGCGCACGCTTGCCCTCGGCAAGGTCACGAAAGGCCTTGCCGAAGTCCCAGTTCTGGAGCGGCCGAGGCTGGTAGACGTAGTTGGCGAAGTTGATCATCTTAACCTCTCAGATGAGACCGGCTTCTTTCGCGCTGCCAGCTGCCTCCATGGCTCCCTTGAGGTCACGGGCAAAGACTTCCCGCTGTTGGTCGCTCCAGCCGCGAGCATCAGCGGTCTCAGCGATCATGGCCTCGATCTCCTGGTCGCTCATCTGCATGTCACCACCGAGCAGCTTGTCATAGTTCTGCATCATGAAGTTCTGCACATCGTTGGAGAACCCGGCGAGCTGATTTTGGAGATTATTGATGCGCGTCTCGCGGGCGTTCTGCGCTTGGCCAGCGGCACCGTAGGCGTCCTGGAGCTGACCATGGTGAGCAGCATCGGAGCCGAACGCCGTCGAGATGCCGGAGTCGAGCCGCTGGCGGCGACTGTCGTCGATACCGAAGGCGATATCGCTCATCGTCTTCCGCTTGTTGAAGTCGGTATCCTCTGCACGGAAAGCGAGGTCACCGTACGTCTTGGTCTTGTCCAGGCCGTACTGAGCAGCGTCTTTATTGGCTCCGAAGATGTCGAGCCCGGAGAGGTCAGCGTTGCGTCCTTGCGTTCCCAGGGAGTCGAGCCATGCTCTTTGGTTGGCGCTGTCGTCCAGAGAAAAGTCGGTGGCCGCCTTGGCCCGTTGTGCCTCAATGTCCAGGCCGGCACCAATCGTGTTGTTGAGCGCCGTGTTGCTGCCGTAGGCTCCGCGAGCAGCGGCCTGACTGTTCACATCACTCATGACCTTCTGCTTCATCCGGTCATAGTAGGCGTCGAACTGTGGCTGAAGAGAGCCCGGCAGCTGGCTTCGGGTCGTATCGAAGGCAATCTGGGCGTTGTTGGGTCCCTGGTAACCTTGCTGAAGCTTTTGCTCCGCTGGGCTCATCTGGTTGTATTGGCCAGAGATGCCGTTCCAGAACTGCTGGCCAGCGCCGGGTGCACCCATGGCACCAACGTTCTGCTGGTTAAAGGTCTCACCAAACCACGGGTCCTGGAACTGCGGAAGCTGTTGGTCCACCCAATCGAGGCTCGGAGAATCGAACCACATGTTCTGGTTTCGGTCCCAGAACTGCTCCCGTACACCGGGAGTGTTCATATCGAAGCCGTATGGCGCCGTCGTTGGGTTGTAGCTGACCTGTCCGCCCTGCAGCGAGATGGGCTGCGCTGGCGTGTTGGCTTTCTGCCTGCCGATGGCCTGGTCGATACCAGCGAGCGGGTTCGGCGGTACCGGAGGCGCTGCCGGGATGGGCGGACCCGAGTACGCCGGAACACCACCCGTCGAGTTCGGCGGCTTCGGCTGGTTGGGAGCCGGTGGCAGGTTATTGCGTAGCTGCTGTTGCTGCTGTGGTGTCATGTAGCCGGGCATCAGTACCTCCGGTAGGGATTCTGCTGGCCAGTACCCGTGAAGGCTCCGTTGCCTGCCATCGGTGGCGGCTGCTGTGGCGGGGCGTTACCGAAGGCGGCGCTCCGGATGTCGTTCTGCTGGGCCATGGTCATTGGGTTCTGGAGCATCTGTGACAGGTCCATGGCTGGACCAGACTGCCCCATCATCTGGCCGAGCATCTGATTGCGAGGACCGAAGGCGAGAGCGCCCTGATTCATGGCGTTCATGCGAGCATCCATCATGTACGCCCGTTGCTTTGCCAGGTCCTCTCGCGACTGCTCGAAGCTCCTCTGGTGGGCCTCTTGCGATGGGTCGCCCCAAATGTTGCTCGTGATGCCGCCAACGAGCGGCATGCTGTTGAAGAACTTGCGGCCAAAGTCAAACAGACCCATGTTAACTCCTCAGCACATCAAAGGTCTCGGTCGCCCTCAACAGAGACAGGTTAGAGTCATCGCTGAACGTGAATCGCCACTGGCGACGACGGTAAGCCCCGAGCCCTCGGATGTGACGAACACAATGATTATCACCGGTGATGCCGGTGTCGATGTAGATGGGGCCACTCCATGCCCCGGTGTCATCCCGCCATTCTATCTTGCCGAGCGAGGCTGCCGAGTTTGAGCCCCGGCGAATGGCGAATGCAACTGACCGGCATAGCTTGAGGTTATCGGTATCGTGGTTCTGAAAACCACTCTCGACGTAGGAGACGACCCGTTCACCGCGGTCGGTGAAGGAATCGAGACTGAGCTTTCCCACCCTGCCGTCGGTGGTTCCCACCACGTTGAGACCGCCGTCACGTCGGAGATAGTGAGCATTGGCGATGAATCGCTTGAACTGTGCAGCTTCTTCATCCCAGCCAAACCATTCACTCCAACCACCCCCCACCTGATAGACAAAGCTTCGACCGTCAGTCGGGAACGTCCAGACCAAGCAGTCGATGTGTCCGACGAATACCCTATACCCAAAGCAATCGGTAGGGTCGCTCAGTTCGTCGAGCTGACGCTTGATGGGCCCTTCGAGGTTCTGAAAGGAGCGCCCATCACTATACACGATCCGACGGTGTTGATCGAGCCAGAAGAAGTCTTGCCCTTGCTTGATGATGGAGTAGGGCGCCAGCGTGCCGCTCTCACGGGTGGCTGCCGGAGCGAAGGGAGCAGACGAGTCAGGGACGAAGATTTGGACGTTATCTACACCCCAAACGAATATCTCATTGGTGTTCTCGTAGACGGCCATCACCGGGTCAGGTCGAGCCTCAGCCGTAAAGAAGCCACCTTCTTCTGTGAGCCCGGTGTTGTCCCACTCTTCCATTCCACTCGTGTCGACAGTTCCTTGGAAGATGCCGCTGAAGCGAACTTTGGTCTTATCGACGATGATGTCGTTAGCAGCTAGCCGGGATGAGTTGGCGACGACATGTGAAGCCACGGGCGGGTTGCCACCAAGCTGCGTGCTGGTCAGCGTTTGAAGATGCAGCTTCTGCATGTTCGAGCCACCGGCCATGACGAGATAGACCTCGGTCTCGGCGAACGTTGGTCGAAGCCTACCTCTCAGTGTCGAGTTGGGGGCAATCGACAGGTCAGCAGCAAGGCCGTTGGCTAGCTTGTAGATGTGCCTTGCGTCGGGAGTTCCGCCGATGGCGAAGAGCTGTCCGGTATTGTCTGCGTAAAGACCCATGATGCCGTCAGCGTCAACAACACCAGAGGGGGCGACGTCATAGGTGGTGATACCGGGGCGCTTACTGACCACTCCTTTGGGGTCAATGACGACATTGATTGCGCGCGGAGAAGACCCACCGAGCTCGTCATAGGAGCTCTCCTGAAACGGGCCGAATGATATCTCGGCTTGAGCCATTAGGTGTGGTGCTCCGTCTCCATCGTCACGAAGGAGAAGAAGGTTCCGTCAGGCCCAACCGCGGTAGAGTAGGTACAGGAAACGTGTTCGCCGCCGCCAGCACCCGGACGAAGATTCTCTGACAATATGGTGCTTGCCGGGATGTTGACCACGGCACCAACACCAGCCGAATCCTGGAACTGAATCTCGACGTCTGCGCCGCCGGCGGTATGAAAGACGAAGATATTGCCACGAAGCCCAGGGATTAGCGCGGGAATGGTTATCGTGGGACCCGTGACTCCGGTCAGGTCGAGAACTAAGTTCTCTGCTTCGAGGCAAGCAGAAGCGACGTGTGGTCCAACTCCCGTGATGGCAAAGGCAGCGCTCCTGCCACGGCGCGAACCAAGGTGAATGTCTCCCGGAATGCCAGATTCGGCATCCGTTATCTCGTAGGTTTGCCCCTTTTCTGCCGATGCATCTGGAGCGCTAAACCCAACGAAGATATTCCCGTCTTCCGAGAAACGGCATCCTGAGCTGAGGCCGGTCAGCTTAAAGACGAACCCGGTCGAGCCGCCATCTAGGAAATGATTGCCGGTGAAGACACCGACGTACTTTCCGGTGACCGTTTGGTCTTCGGCGTTGATGTGGCGGTAGGTGCCACCGACAACGGCACTAGCATCAAAGCGGCAGCCCGAGATGTTGAAGTCCGCTCCAGCAATGATGGTTCCCGTGAAGCCAACAGGAACCGTGAAGTTGCTGCCATCGACAGAGATGGCGCGTCGCCCGGTAGCGGCTGAGTTGAGCAGGCCGTTTGGCGTCGAGGCACCGAGCACGAAGTCACAATCGGTAAAGAACGCCTTGGATAGGCCGGCGGCAGATGACCACGTGACGATAGTTGCAGAACAATTACTTCCGTCGAGAACGCAGCCGTCAAATGAAACGTTCTGGCTTTCTTCGAGCGAGAATAGGCGGGCGTAGGTGCCGGAGCTGGCGAACGACAGCCCGCGAAAGTTCTTTCGCCCAGTACTGGTGTTGTCGGTAAGCGCAATCAGGTTGGTCGATGTCGTGCCAGAAATGATGGTAGCGCCAGCGCCGGAGCCCCACCAGTTGAGGTTGGCGTCAGACAAAGACAGGGTCGTTATCTTGTAGGTACCCGGTGGAAAGAAGACGACGCCCCCGGCCGCGTCTGTGGTGGCAGCGAGAATGGCCGTCGTGTCGTCCGTAACGCCGTTGCCAACGGCCCCATACTGCGGGTCCTTGACGTTGACGAACATGCCAGCGAACCCGACAACAGCTGACTGCAGGTTGGTGGCTACACCGTCGACTAGAACTTGGAAGTCTGGCGCTCCGGCAGAGTCATTCCAGAGGTTCAGAACGTTGGTCAGCGTGATGGGCTGATTGACGGTGTTTGCTGGAGAGCCGTCGTAATCAGTGCCACGGAATGAGTCGCTACGGACCTCGACTACCCCTGACGAGTTGCCGATAGTAACCGTGCGCAGCGTCGTGCCTGCAGAGTTCTTGAGCGTGACGTCGCAGTACACCGAGCAATAGACTTCGGCAGCGCCGTTGGCGTCTAGCGTGATGACGTTTGTGCCTGGCTGGGCGGTACGCTCGAAGTCGTTGAACAGGAACGCTGCAGCGCTCGAAGCGGTGCCACGGAGCAGGAACGTAGCCGTACCACTCTCGGCTCCCTTAACACCAGCTGCGAGGAATTGAACGAGCGTAGACATTACCTACACGCTCCAGACCAGGGGGTAGTGTGAACGAAGACAACATCCGGCGGTGTGTTGTTGGTGTCGTAGGACTTCAGGAGCTCGAAGGCAGCGTCCCGGTCAGCGCGCATCAACTGACGTTCCTCGATGGGCATGACGGTGTCGCCCATGAACTCGTAGGCGAGGGCGTAGACAGCCCAGAGCTCCCAATGGCGCTTGAAGTCGGGGTTATCGGAGCCGGTAGACGAGCTGCCGGGAATGCGGTGAGTTCGGAAGCGAATTCGTCCGGCTTCGCTGGGCACGGGCCAAACCCGCATCTGAAGGGCACCGGTAGCGTTCCGGTTGTTCCGCTCGATGTAGTAGTGAACCGGGATGCCAATGCTGGCCTTGCTCGACAGCTGGTTCCAGCGGAAAGCCGACATGGGCTTGACTGGTGTCTCGCCGGTGGTCTCTTCTACCTCAACGCCGTTGGAAGCTGGAATGTACGAGCCGTCGTCGACGATGTTTAGGATATCTGCGTCGAGCGTGTACGAGTTGGTGCCGGCGACCAGAACGAGCACGTCGAGGTTGATGAAGTATTCGAAGAAGCGAGCCGTGGAATGTGACGCAAGAACACGGTTCAACGTCCGACGACCATGGGCAGCCTTTGCGTCCCACTGTATGTCGGAGCCGATGCCGTACTCGACCGGAAGCAGGCCAGCCTTCTTGTAGGAGTCAAGAATGACCTCGTCGATGATAGGAACCGTCGAAGGGTTGGCGTTAATCGTCATGAGTCGTACCGCAAGATGTCAGCAGCTGTTGTGCGGTGGATGACCGGCAGCGTACGGGTGTCGTCTCGGCCGCCATCGAAGCGGTTGGTGTTCTTGTAGACTTGCGCCGCATGCTCGGCGTTCATCCGAGAGAGCTGGGTCTCATCGCGGCCTTTGGCGCACGTGGCGATGCATGCGAGCAAGCCGCCCTCCTTCCGGATGAGCTGGTGACGCATGTACGAAGCGCCGCAGTAGTCGCAGCAAGCTCGGTAGGTACCCCGAGGCCAATCCTTGCGGGCCCTGTCAGGAATCGTCTTGGCCATAAAAAAGAAACCCGGACGGCTAAGGAGTCGAAGCCGCCCGGGTCGAGTGTTGCGGCCAACCCGCTGTTGGTTACGAGGTAGCTGCGGCCGGAGACAAGACGCCAGACGCAGTCGCTTCATCAGTCGAGTAGTTCTCGAAGCAGCCGATGAGCGATTCGGTGGTGCCTTCGAAAGAGACCATCTTCAGCGTGTTGGCGACGGTGCCGCCAGCGTCGATGGTCTTGCCGTAGTTCTTGTAGATCCACCCGGTAGCAGCGAAGGTGTCCGCAACTCGGATGGCAATCCCGTCCTCGACGCTGTTGTAGAACAGGTTGTCGTGGATATCGAGATTGGTTGCAGCGGCGCCAATCTGAACGATGCCGCCTGTTGCACTGGTGAGCAGGCAGGAAATCTTGTTCTCACAGATTTCCAGGTTGTCCACGGCACCGGTAACGGAGATGACGTTCACCTCCGTCTCGGTCCCGGTGTGGAGCATCTTGTTGCCCTTGATGAGGCAGTTGTTTGCTCCAGTCGCGACCGTGATTGGTGTAGTGGCACCAGCTGAGCCAGCGGCGAGCGTGATCAGGTTGTCGATGAGCGCACAGCCAGCTGCGCTGATGGTGATGGGAGCCACCACGGCATCGATACCAGCGAAGTTCAGGTTGAACCCGATGATCTCGACGTCGGCGACGTCCAAGAGGAACGTCGAGGTAGTGGCCGTCCACGTGAGTGTGGGGTTGCTGCTCGCGCCAGGGCGACCGACGGCAATCAGCTTCGTGCCAGCCACCAAGCTGCTGGCGAAGTCTGCGGAGCTGATGCTTTCGGCGTAGCCGGGAAGAGCGAAGATGACATCGCCCTTGCCCGACCGGCAACGAGCCAGCGCTGCGTTCAGGGTCGCGACGCGGTTGTTCTCGGTGAAGGTGTCCTCGAAGACACCAGCCGGACCGAGGAAGGTGACGCGAGCGCCAGGTGCGACCCAGGTGCCGAAGAAGGTTCGGAACCCGACCGACTTTTGACCAACGAGAGGTAAGCCCATTATCGTTCTCCTGTTTGGCTTCCTGCCCGTTAGGCGTTGACGAACATCACACAGCGAGGTTCGCTGGTGCCGTTGTCCCAGCGACCGCTGAGCGAATAGTTCATCAACTCGGCGTTGTTGTCGATCCAGGTCTTGCTGGAGAACTTCTTCCGCCAACGCATCTGAAAGCCGTTATCGGCATCGGTCTTGACGGCCCAGTTGGTCGTGGTGTTCGTCCAGTAGCGGAGCTGGACCCGCTTGATGTTGTTGTCGTACTCCTTGATGATGTTGATGGCCGAGAAGTTGCCAGCTTCAGGGTCCATCTTCGAGCCAAGGAGAACGGTCCAGACGCCGCGCTGTTGCACCGGGTGAAGTACGGAAACAGCCTTGTAGCCCTGGATGATGCCGTCGTGGTCGACGAGTTGGTCGAGCTGAGCAATCAGCGCGTTCCAGCTTGCCGTCGAAGGCGCCATGGGTGTAGCGAGCAGGTTCGAGAAGGTGCCGCCGGCAGCGAGCGGGTGAGACGTCGAGGCGAGGGCGACACCATCAGGGCCCGGGAACGAGCTGTTGGTAGCTCGGACCAGAAGGTTGGTGGCGTCGATGTCGGCAGTCTTGAAACCCGCTCGCTTCAGGCGTTTGACGGCCTGAATCACCTTCGGGTACTTCGAGTCGTCCATCGCCTCTTCCGTGACGATGTACTTCGCGGCAAACTTCCGAGCCTGGTACCGCTTGGTGTAACCTTCAGTGATGGTCAGCGGGACAATCTCGGTACCTTCCGGCGTCTCGGCAATGAGACCTCCACCAGCGTACTCTTGGTCGTCCTCATAGTTATCGTTCATTGGACGATTCATCATCCACTGCGGGTAGTCGAGGTCGGATTCAACCCCGTCATACTGATCAGTGATGATCTCGTCCAACGTCTCCTTGAGGTTCAAGGCGACGGTAGAGGTGAAGATCTCGCCTGCCATGTTCTTCTATCCTGTTGTGATGTGGACGTTACAGACCAACAACACCGGTGGTGCCGAGTGCCGGGTCAGAGCCCAAGTTGAGTTGGACGAGCAGCTTGACGTTGGTGCCCGAGAAGTCTTGGTTCTCGGCAGTCCGGCTGACACCCATGATGCGGAAGTCGAGACCTGCCGTGACAGCCGCCGTGCTGATGTCGAGCTGCGGATTGGCGCGGGGCTTGTCCGCGTTCGAGCTGTCGAGCGTGTACACCATGTCGGCGTTCAATCCGACCAGTGCTCGGTAGGCCGCCAGCGTGGTAGCCGTGACGTTGTCGTCAACATCGATTTCCCAGATGTTGTCGTTGAACGGCAGAACAATCAGACTGGTGCGGTCAACCTCATTGGTGAAGGTCGTCCCGCCGGGGAGGTAGCTCGCGGGACGAGACTTGCCGTTGCTCTCAATCCGCGCATTGCGAATGGCAACAACAACGCCGAAGAAGCGGTTCGCGGTAACGTCCTCAGCGAGCTCGAAGTTGCCAGCTGCGTTGAACGCAACAGGGTCACCGATGCTGACGCCGACGTTGGTAGCCGCGACGTTTGCCTGATAACCAGACGTGACGCCACCTTCGAGACCAGCGGCTCGACCACTGCCATTCTGCGGGCTGTAGAGGCGGAAGCCGTACTTTGCGCGATTGTTTGCCATGCATTCTTCTTTCCCCAGGACGGGAATTGGGAGGTGTTATCGAAAGACTGCTTGGGCAGGGTTCTGCTCAAGCTCACTGATGTCCACTTCCTCACGCATGCCGGGAACGTGTACGGGCTTCTCCAGCTCGTTACGCTTCACCTTGTTCATCAGCTTGTCGTAGTAGTTCTGCCCCGTGAGACCCGTTGGACCGTTGAGGAATATCTTCTCAGCGGTCTCCAGGTCACAGCTCAGAAGGAAGTTGCCTCTCCAACCGAGAGGACTTCCAACCTTGACGGGCTCCCCAAGACGAATGCGAACACCTTCCGGTGTGGCATCTTCGAGCCGATACCCAATCGAGATGTAGTACTCGAATGAGAACGGGTGCTGAGGGTCTTTGGGGGCAAGAACATACTTGCGTTCTGGGTCTGGCTTGATGAGTTGGCCGTCGTGGCCCGCCTCATGTGTAGGGCGGGTGCGTGGGGTGACCTTGGTCTGATTCAAGTCCGGGCTCTGACGGTGCCGGACGACCTGACTTCGCTGCATAGAGCGGCTTCTCCATTCTGTAAGGTGAGGCTTGGATCAACAATCCAAGCGGGTGACTAGTCGGTCAGCGTTGAGCTGAACGAGCCCTCTGAGCTGCTTTCTGAGCTCGGATGCCCGGGCCTCTCGCCCATTGAGCGTAGGCCTTCTTCTCGTCGCCATTGAAGCGGTCGCCGTACATGCTCATCGCCATGATCTTCTCTGACTTGCCGAGCTTCACGACGTTGTTCTTGGGTTCCATGTTCTTCCTCCCACTTGCTGAGAAGCCTGTGAGCTGTTGCCTATCCTGTTCGGTTGGAGTGAGACGAACCGCGCCGGGTAGACGGAACTGAACGCGAGCAGCGTTCATCGCCTGACGAACTGTCTCCGGTGACTCGGGGGCACCCTGAGCGACGAGCTGGTCATAGTGACCACGAGCCCAGCGGTTAGCGGCTGGGTTGTTCTGTACGTCCGAGTGCTCGGCGCGAAACTGTTGCGCCTGGCTTGCCGCAAGGAACTGCGGCAGAACGCTGTTCATCGCCCGCTGAGTGGAGATGTCGATGCGCTCTTGCTGAAGGCGACGGGACTTGGCGTCGAACTCTTCGAGCAGCGGTTGGGTAAGCTTGCCGGCAGCCTTGTAAGCCTCCCACTGGATGCCTAGAGCTCGCTCTCTCTCTGTGATGGAGTCTTCCTGGGACTTCCATGGGTCGGAGGCGGCGGGTCCGGACGGCGCGTTACCAGAAGGGCCAGCAAGACGCGCACGGAGGTCGGCAAAGTCTGACGCCAGACGGCTCTGGTTGGCTTCGGCGGCACGCCACCGCTCCTCATCGTTTCTGGTTCCTCCATCGGTCTTCTTCTCCTCACCAACGGTGACCAGGGTTTCCCCATCGGTTTCGACGAAAGAGACTGGAGTCTCTTCCTTCTTCTCTGGCTCTGTGCTGACTTCAATCTCTTCAGCCATGTTCAATCCTCCTCTCCGAAGAGCAGTACCTTCGGATGTACTTCGAGGACTTCAGCCAAGACGAACGTCACAATGAGTGACGGCGGCGTGAAGCCTCGTTCCAAGTTGCTGATGGTCTGCGGGACGTAGCCAGCACGGTGAGCTAGCACCACTTGACTCATCCCTCTCAGGTTGCGCCATTGGCGCAGACGTTTGCCGAATCGAGTGGGAAACTCGGTCCGGTCAAACGGAAGGGTCATAGTAGGCAGAAACCTTCTTGCCCGTATGAACCACGCTCCCCTTTGACGTCTCTCGCGCAAACCGATGGTCGAAGCTCGAAGCGTCCTCAGCAACGTTGATGATGCTGACTTCCCGAGCGTGGTACGAACGAGCCAGGTCTTCGGAAGAGACAATGTCTCCGTCTCGAATGACCATCACGTTAAGCACGTGGCCCCGAATCTCGGCTACCGGTTGTATAAAGGGCGAGAACTTCTTGAAGCGAACGATGTGCCCGATATCGATGCCGGTAGACCGAAGTGAGTCGAGAGCCTGGAGACCAGCGGATATGACGATGCCCCGTGGGGCAGTGTTGCGGTCACTGGCAACGACTACGTCTGGCTTGAGGATGGCTCCGCCGTCGGAATACGTCGTGCGTTCTGTTAGGGTGATTTGGTGTATATACACCTTATCGAACACGGGAAAGGATTCGAAGGCGCCGTTCGGAATGGCGTACTTAAAGCGCCGCTCATCGAGCAGCATCGGGATGTTGTAAGTACCCAGTGGAGCAAGGCTCTTCTCTAGGTCCTCGGCAATGGCTTCGGCAACGAGCCCAAGTTCAACGAGACGATGCTGCTTCGCCGTGTGGTCACGGAGAGCTTTTGCTAGGTCCATCAGGCAAGCTCCCAATCCGTAGCCAGAAGGTCGGTCTGTGAGCAGAGCCAAGGAACGAAAGCTTCCTGAGCTGTCCACATGAGAATATACGGCAGGAACCTGCAGACCGTGCCCTTTGGAATCCCGGTGGCGTTAGCAGTGTTCTCATTGATCGGAATGCCTTCGGGATAGCTCTTCTGATAAACGAGATACATGCCGGCACCGTTCCAACCAGCCCGGCGCACCTTCTTTCCGTGAAAGCGCATCTCAGTTACTGCCCAGCCAATATCTCGGCCAATCGCCTCACTCATGTCTTTGACTCCTTCTCTTCCTCTTCGTTGGGGTTGCTCCCCATGTACTCACGCATGAATGCGTTGATGTCTTGCTTGTAGAGCGTGGTGAACGCTTCGAGAATGTGTTGGGTGGCTTCGAGGTGGCCAGCCTTCAGGCGAACCGCATCCACAGGCGCCTTGACGTTGATGCTCAACGAGAAGAGCTCGGCGCCGTGCTGGAGCTTCTTGGCGGTGAGCCATGACCCGAAGGCCATCAGCTTGTCGTTCTCACTCATGCTGCCTGAGGCCTTTGCTGCTGCTGCGACTTCTGCTGGCCGTTACTCTGGCCCTGTCCCTGCTGCTGAGCTTGTTGCTGCTGCTGTTGAGCAGCCTGTTGCTGCTGGACCATCTGCTGAGCTTGCTCTGGTGGGACGCCCTGTTGCATTAGCTGTTGGACTTGCTGTTGCATCAGCTGCTCAGGCCCAATCGCAGTTCCCGGAGTGCCTGGCGGGAGCCCAAACGTGTTCTGAGGGAGCGGAGGTGGTGGACCAAGGAGCGTGCGTGCAATCTTGTAGAAGCCACGCGCTTTAAGACTCTCGCGGATTGCGTGGTATTTAAAGGCGTAGTTATATGCAAGGTCCGGCATCGCATTGGGGAGCTGGACAATCTCATCGGCCTCGGAGACTTTCTGAGCCCGACTACGGAACTGAAGGTCACTGACAAGCTCGATGTCATAAGGATTGTCGTACATCGAACGGGCAGCCTTGACCATCTGCGAGCCCGCAACCTGAAGGTCTTCATTGTAACGGTTGACATAGAAGATCTCTTCCTCGGAAGCGAAGATGGCGTTGAGCTTGCAGTTGTTCTGCATGACCTGCACAGCGAAGTCGGCGAAGCTCATCGTTGGCACCTTAATCATCGCGTTGACCTGCTCGATACGTGCCTGGACACCACGGGCAGTCTCGCCGCTCTTGCCGGAAGCGCCGGACATGATGTCGGGTGTGTTGGCGGCTTGCTCGCCAAACTGCATCATTCGGTCAGCAGCCTCGATGAGCTGCGGGTTGGCGCTGCCGAAGTCCAAGGGCATGATGCCGCTCTGGAGGTCAGAGGGCATGATGTTCTTGGCCTTGTTGATGACACCAGGGCCAACACGGAAGGGACCCTGAAAGTCGACGTTGCTTGCGGTGATGAACGTCTTACCGTTGCCTAGGGCGCTCGCATCGAAGAAGAGCGACCAGACGGTATTCGTCGCGATGTTGAGCTGGCCATCGATGCGACCGAGGCCAATGCCGAGATTGCCCAAGATAGGCTCCAGGCAGACGCCGTGAGCGAACATGTAAATAGGCTCTTTCCGAGGTGGCTCGGGCTCGACCTTGCCATCAGCCATCCAAGACGGCGGCACCGGCTCCGGAGGAAGTGGCTGCTGGCTCGCCATCTGCGCTTGCTGAACGATGGTTCCGACATCTGGGCTATCCTGTGGGAGTGACTGAGCCTGCTGAAGTAGACCCTGGACCTGCATCTCCTTGTGCTGCGTAGCCATCTGATATTGCTGCGCCTGCTGCTGGAACTGCTGAAGTTCCTGGGTCTGCATCTGAAAGCGGACACGCTCGTGATAAGGCGCCCTCATGTGCACCGTCAGCTTGAGCGGTAGCTTCGAGCAAAGGTCGAAGATGAGCTGGCAATAGAGCTCTTCCTCGATGCCGGGCAGCTCCATCCAGCCCTCGTACTGAACAATCTCGTACTCGCCCTTCTTCTGCCCGAAGGGGTCTTCCCCAACGAACTCGGCAACCGTGTCCCGAAGGGTGGTCTCCGCCTGAGCGTTCGTGTACTCGGGGGCGTCGTAGCTGGTGACCTTATCGATGTTGACCCAGCCGGCACGTCGCTCCATCTGCTTGAGGCGGTACTTGTGGTACGGGAAGCGGCGAGCAATCCACGGGAGGTCAGAGAAGTCTGGGTTGACCGACACGTGGCTGTAAGGCACCACGTAGTCATCACACGTCAGAATCTCGTGGCAGTTCTGGCGGGTAATCGGGTCGTAATACGAGTGACAGGCAACGTCACCGGCAACGGCAAAGATGAGGATG
>F14TC_100037953_pt1 | contig 17415 bp, 32 predicted proteins | sample KannatnBrdUF14TC_FD_10806 | JGI IMG/M metagenome (IMG submission 10806)
AAGAAGGACAAAGAAGATGAAGCTCGTTAAAGCTCTTGCCGTCATCTCTACCATCGTCATTGGTGTATCTTGTACCGGACAAGCCAAGCCCAAGTTCGCAGACGTAGCTTCGTTACTCTGTGAAGGGCTCGAAGAGTTCACGGATCTGCACAATGACATACTGAGCGTTCACCTACTGATTGAGCAGGGCAACTATGCCGATGCTCTCAAGGTGGCCTATGCCCTGCTCGAAACCCTCGATGAGTCCAAAGACATCAAGGGGCTCAAGGAGCTTCGTGCACTCGTCTTCCTCTTGGAAGGTATCGTGAAAGGACCAGTCTAATGGACGTCGGCGACAAGACTTATGTTCCCTACAAGGGTTCGGCTCTACCTGGCAACGCAGAGTCGATTGTTCTCTTCAATTCGTCGGTAGCCTTCGGGCCTCGGGCAGCGCCTCATTATCGCTGCTTCTGGGTAGATGTTGCCATTCAGACGAACCAGGCAGCTGGCACGCAGACCGTTGCGCTCCAGAAGTCGGCTGATGGCGGTACCACGTGGGTTACCGTTGGCACGCCTACCGCTGTTGTTAACGGCGGTACCGTGGTGTCTTTCTTCGTGGCTCCATACCAGGACTTCCGCATTCTCTATCTCAACGGCACAACGCCTCAGACGCTGTTTGCGGTTGACCTGGTCATCGACCATTCGAGCCGCGCTTCCGCAGCATAATAGTCGTTAGACAGTGCCGGCCTTCCTCCGAATCCTTCGAAAGCTTCCCGTCAAGGAGGCTCTCGTTGATATCGCCACGTTCATCAACCGTGAGCTGATTCCTTTTCTCACGGAGCTCCGAGCACTGCTCGAAGTCATCGAGGATGGCACCGTTGGACCTACCGGACCTGCTGGCGCAACGGGTGACACGGGCGCCACTGGCGCTACGGGCGCTACCGGCAACACGGGAGCAGTGGGTCCAGTTGGCCCACAGGGAGCCGATGGACCCGAGGGACCAGAAGGGCCACCGGGAGAGATGGGGCCTCCCGGCGACTCCTCCCATGCACTGGTACCGATCCCCGACCAGAGAGCCCTTGGTAACGACAGCGGCCAAGTGGCTTATCCAGTTCCAGTTACCATTCATCAAGAGCTCGACTGGATTCTGGCGATTGGCCAGTGGGTTTTAGATGGCATTGATGACCGGTTCGACTTCGGCAACTTCAACGGCTTTGAGCGCACCCAAGCCTTCTCGATAAGCCTCTGGTTGGTCTCTTCCACGGCAGGGACCCAACGGGAGCTGGTTACAAAATTCGACACGGTAGGCGGTGCTGGTTATCGAATCTTCATATCGCCAACTAACAAGGCGACCTTTTACCTAGCTGATGCGCTTCCTTCTGGTGACCTGCAGATTGAGACGACTGCTGCCATTAGCAGCGGCCCAGTTCATCTGGTTGCCACCTACTCTGGCAATAGCCTCGCATCGGGTGTCAATCTTTACGTCAACGGTATTGCCGTCGCGAAGACCACGGTAGGCGGAAGCGTTGGCAACACTTGCGTCAACACACGCAACCTCGCTGTCGGCGGCTTCGACAATGCCGGATCACTTGCGGGCCAGATCGTACACCCAGCCATCTGGAATGTTGAGCTGACTGCGGCACAGGTACTAGAGACATACGGTGGCGGAACTCCTCCTGACCTCGACAGTCTAGCGACGGCGCCTGATCCTCAGTTCTGGGCCAAGATTGACGAGAACGACACCACTGCGGTTGGCGGCATCCATGACTACGGCACCGGTGCACACAACGGCACGGCAGAGGGAGGCCTGGCCCCGGCGGGTACTGCGCAGTGGATATTTGATGGCGTCGATGATCGGGTCGAGTTTGGTGACTTCAACGACATCGAGTTCAACGACCAGTTCACACTATCGGCTTGGGTTCAAACGCCATCAACGGCGGGTCAGCAAGTCATTGCTGGAAAGCTAGAGGCCTCTACTGGCTTTCGAGGGTGGGAACTAGGGCTCTCCGGCAGCGCGTTTTATCTCTTCCTGATTAGTAATCTAGCAATCAACAACTCCATTGGAGTTATTACACAGAGCGGCTCCATTGCCGCGAACTCACTCGTCCATGTAGCTGTCACTAGTAATGGAGCTGGAACTACCGCCGGCTGCGTGCTCTACATCAACGGTGCGGCGGTCACGCAAGGTACACCGCTAAACGCAGGCCCCGTCACTGCGACCACGCTATCAACACAAGCACTCAAAATCGGTGTTCGAGCCAACACGAACACGCTGCCGTTCTCTGGTGTCATCAAGCACGTATCCAAGTTCAGTAGCAGGCTTACCGCTGCCCAAATTCTCGAAGTCTACGGCGGTGGCGCCCCACCCGACCTGAACTCGCTTCCGACGGCTCCGGGCCCGGTCTGGTGGGTCAAGCTGGATGAGAGCGACGTTACGGCTGACAATGGTGTCAGCGACCACGGCACTGGCGATCACGACGGCACCGCGGCGGGTGGGCTCGGTCCGAGCATAAGCGGTGTGACTGGTTCGCTGCCCGTGCGCGGATCGTCGCGTTGGCAAGCGCTGGGCCCAGGACCGGCACACTGGGTACTGACTAGTACTGGGTTAACATCAATCCCGGCGTACAGACCGCTTCCTACACCAGTTGTCGTCTCGTCTGACGGTATCGAAGGGCCACCTGGAGACATGGGCCCACCTGGACCCAAGGGAGATACGGGTCCACCGGGGGCACCTGGTAGGCCAGGTAACGACGGGGAACAGGGGCCAGAAGGTGACCCGGGACCACCGGGAGCAACGGGACCCACCGGAGCAACAGGAGCAACGGGTGCGACTGGAGCCACCGGAGCAACAGGAGCAACGGGCCCTAGCTTCACTGCGTCAGTGCAGTCTCTGGGCTGGCAAGCGGGCGCCGGAAACAATCTGTCATTGCAGATCTTGGCTGCAGGCCACACTGCTGGACTTTACTTAGTTTGTTACACATACGTTTCGCAAGTTGCCGACAGCAGTGCCGCTGATCTGAATATCGGCTTGACATGGACCGTTGGCGGAGTTGCACAAGCGCCCTTGCCCGCACCGCTTGCTCACGGCAATGCGGGCGCCAGCCAAGTCATCAATTTTGCCAGGCAGCGTCCATCGAGCACGGCTCTCACCGTTGGGGGAAACGTACCACGGCCACCCATCGTCATTCGCTCGGATGGCACTGCGGCTCTAGTTTTGACAGCTAGCTTCGCGACGGCACTCGCCGCCCCGGGAATCGATGTCTATGCGAGTGCTCTACTTGTCGGGTGACAAACATGGAGTGGGGCCAACCAATAACCTTCTAGGGAGAAACCAGAGTGGCACTCAAGAGTAAGAGTATTCAAGGACAATTCGCAAGCTCCACTGCGGTGTTGCTCGCATCATCCAGCACGCTGACACGTTACGTCAGAAGCTTCCACATTACCAACGACACAGGCTCTGCGCTCACGTGGAACCTTGCCTTCGCGGCAACGGCAACCAGCGCCGGACCCGGCGTCTTCGGTGAGACCATCCCCGCCAACAGCAGGGCTGACAGATACTACGGCGGCAAGGGCAAGCGTATCGACAACGTTGCAATCAGCGGCTTTGCCAGCGCGGCAACATCGGTTAGCTTCGAGATTATCTACGATGAGTCTGACACGCTGGACGCGAGCTAAGGAAGCAGCATGAACATTACCGAAACTTTTCAAGTCTATGCTCACGAGCCAAACGACGGCGACGGTCGCTGGGTCTTCGTCGATGCCAGTTCTGCCGAGGTTCTGGTCAACGTCAACGGGCGCTCATGTCCAGGCGACGTCAACGACCTTCGCAGGCTCCGAGCCATCATCAATCACTTCATCGAAGCTGAAGAGGTAACAGAGACCAGCACACTGGCTGCCATCGCGGCCGAATTCGAAGAGTAGTCCCTACGGTGGATGGTCGCTTCACGCGGCCAGGTGCTAACATCAACGGTAAACGTGGCTCATATTACTCTCACTAATGATGGCTCTCTTCGAGCTCCGCACGGCACCATCGGGAACGCCATTCGGAAGCTCCGAGAAAAGAACCAATGGACCCAGGAACAGCTCGGCAAGCGAGTTAACCGAACGCAGTCAGCCATAGCTTCGTACGAAAGTGGCCGTATCTGCCCATCGGTAAAGACCGTCAAACTCTTGGCCCTGGAGTTCAGAGTTCCGGTGGAGTTCATCCTTGCCCACAGGCGCTCACTGTTCGCGGCCTAAGGAATTACGAGATGATGAATGGACCAGCTTCTCACTTCACCGTCCTACGTGACCTGGCTTCTCGGGCAATCGGTCGCCGTCGTGCTTCTCGTGGCGTGGATCTTCAGCTTGCACCGGATGTTGAAGCGGTCATCGGAGCAGAACCAGGCCTTACAGACGAGGAACGAAGAGCTCTGTGCCTCATTGGCGGCAATCGTGCAATCGAGCTCGCAAGAACGTGCTCAGAATCACGAATCGAGGCTGACGACAATGCTCGATGCTTTCGAGAGCGCGTTACAGAACAGGCTTCACGGCTAGGCGTCATGCTGCAAACCCAACCGGTCAAAGTAAGCCTCATACCATCGGCAATCATGCTGGTGGATGACGAGCCCGGTATCCTGAGGCTACTCACACGAGTCTTGGTTAGGGCTGGTCACCGGGTGTTTGCCTGTGCTGGTTTCGAGGAAGTTAAGACTCTGCTCGATAAGGGCATCCAGCCTGACGTGCTCGTAACCGATGTCGTGCTCCGCAACTCCACCGGCAAGCGTGTTGCCGATGCCGTCTGGCAAGCATCGCCACGAGCGAAGGTCATCTTCATCAGCGGCTATGGCAACATTACGGTTGGTGGTCACCCGGTGCTGCAGAAGCCGTTCAAGCATCACGAGCTAACGGAGCTCATCGATCATGTGCTCAGTGAAAACAACCAGGCGGTCATGGCGCCCAGAAAGAAGCACTGATGCAATTCACCGAATACAAGAAGACGTTCAAGATAGCGATGATGGTCTCCCCGGTGCTGATGGCGGTGCTGGCTTACTTCTTCGGCGACGTAACCCCGGTCGTCCGAGATGTCTGCAATGCGCTACTGCCCAGCGATGGCGTCGAGACGAGGCCTTCGACAACCACCGTAGGTGACGCCGGTGCCCCTAGGTGACCTGTCCAAGCTCCGGCTGGCGACATGTCACCCTGACTTGCGCCGGCTCATCGAGCTCGTCGACAAGGGCATCGAGGAAGGCGACTTGGCGTACGCCGAAATCGACGAGATAGCGGTGCTCTGCGGCTACCGAGGGGAAGCCGAGCAGAACAAGGCGGTGGCAGACGGCGCCAGCGAGACACCCTGGCCACGCTCCAAGCATAACCGCGTGCCATCGGACGCCGTTGACGTCGCTGTGTTCCCCGTCAAGTGGGAAGACCCAGCGTGGACGAAGAAGCTAGAGACGCTTCACGCCTACATCGCTGGCGTTGCCCATGCCCTGGGTATCGACCTGTTCGACATCAGCTGGGACCGTCCGCACATCCAGCGGAACGTTCCCTAGACGCCAGCTGGCATCGGTCGGCAATCGCATAGCCCGGTCGTCTTCATCGAACATGATGGGCTGTGGTCACGCGGTTCGACGCCTCTGCAGTGCGGGCACTCCGGACCATGCGGCAAGATGCCCTTCAGGAAGCAGTCTAGGTGATGGGCGATTGGCTCCCAGCCGGTCTCCGTGACTAGCAACGAAACCACCCCCTGGTCTCCGTCCACGATGTGCTCCCGGCAACGGGCACAGCGAGTCCATGCCGGCGTTGGTACGTGGTCATTCGGGTCGCAGATTGGCGCTCCCCAACTCTTGCCGAACCACTGAGTCATTTAGCGCTCTTCCCACCTGAACTTGTCGGCTGGCGTCTTCATGAAGCCCGGCTCCAGCCAGCACTCGGGGTAACGTACCGCCCACTCGGCGGCCTTGTCGTGGCACCAGAACCACATCACCGGCATTGCACCGTCGATGGTTCGCCCAGATGGCCCCATAACGAACCAGAAACGCTCGATGACGTAGTCTGGCTCAGTCATTGCCCTGTTCGCTCCCGGTACCGCTCACGCCAAGCGGACAACTCGGAGATGACCTTATCGACTTGGTCTGTTTCGAACAGCGAATAAAGGACGGAGGCCTGCATGCCGGAGCCCTCTCCTTCGATGCTGAAAGAGACCGCGCCGGCGTTACTGCAGTTGATTTCCAGCTTCAAGTCGGGACCGTAATAGTCGCTCGACTCGAACGTCAGTATGTGCTCGGCCATCGCCCGCTTATACTCCCGTCGACCCGAAGCCACCAGTACCCCGCTCGGTCGGCGCCAGCTCGTCGATCACGACCACTACCTCCGGGCAGGACACGGGAGCTATCACGAGCTGGGCGATCCGGTCACCGTCCCTGACCATGAAGCCTTGCCACGACAGGTTGAAGAGGACGACGCCGATATCTCCCCGGTAGCCGTTGTCAATGGTTCCGAGCGACGCCACGACGCCAGCCCGGTCCGAGAGTCCTGACCGCGGTCGGACCTGTGCCTCGTACCCCGACGGCAGCTCGATACTGATGCCCGTATGGATGCGCCGCCGCTCGCCGGGGGCGATGTGCAGGGGCCCGTCCAGAACCAGGGCGTGAAGGTCTAGGCCCGAGTCACCCGGCTTCTGGCGGGTCGGGATGATGGCGTTCGGGTGGGTCTTCTTGATGCGTAGTTCCATGGTGCTCCCCTCGCCCCGTTGCCGTAGCGTTGCCGTAAAATCCCGGTTTTGGGGGGTACCAGGCGGCACTAGGAGCAACGGGGCGGTTGATACTTTGCGTTATGTTTTCGGCTACTTATGGCCCAAATGGCCGTAAGGACAAAACTCTCGAATTGACGCCGTTTCAAACGCATGGTTTGGAGACAGCATCACCAACTGCCTTGTTTTATGCTGCTTCGTCAACACCCCCGGCAACCGTTGCCGTGGCGTTGCCGCGCTCGGTGAGCGGACGGGAGAGCGCATCCCTGCCCAGCTTCTCGTCTCCGGGCGCAAGATGCATGTAGCCGAGCGTGGTCGCCAGCTGCCTATGTCCGGCAAGCTTCTGAATGACCTGCACCGGTACCCCGAGGATGGCCAGGTGGGAGCAGAACGTATGGCGCAAGATGTGCACCTCTCCCGTCGTCTCCAGGCCGGCGGCTTCCTGAATGACCGACATGAACCGCTTGAAGGTCTTCTGGGTGTGTGCCGAGCCGTCATGCTGGGCAACGATTCGCTCGCGCTGACCGTACTGCGCGAAGTAGCGCTTGAAGCAGTCGTAGAGCGCCGGCGTCATGTCCAGCGTACGCATCTTCTTGCCCTTGGTGTGCCCCATGACGCGGCGCTTGCCGATGACCTTCTCACCATGCTCGATGATGAGCTTGCGTTCCTTCATGCGGACATTCGCCGGAGTCAAGCCCCACATCTCGCTCCGACGGAGACCGGCGTCCCTGCCCAGCAGAACAACGAGCTCGCTGTTGATGCCAATGGCCTTCGCCGCTCCGAGCAGGCGAGCATACCGGTCAAACTCGTAGAATGGCTTGCTGCCTTCGATAATCTTCAGACGCTTGAAAGTGAACGGGTCCTTCAGCTCTGCGCTCGTGTAATAGAGCTTGATGGCGCCATTGATTGCGGCTGCCGCCTGGTTGTATCGCGACTCCGAATGATTCGTGAAGTGGGTCTTCAGCGTGAGCTCGTCCTTCTTCGAGAAGCTGGTCATCTTGCGGTCGCCAAACAGCGGCAGAAGATGGGCCCCGAACAGGGACTCGCTGTTATAGACGCTCGTTTCGCTCTTTCTCTCGGACTGCTCGTTGGCAATGAACGACTTCACGAACACGTCAAGTGTCGGAACGTCATCCGCCGACGCCTTGCCGTATGTGCCCTTCTGCAGGGAGTCCCGTATGTCTCGCTCGTATCGCTCGGCGCCCGGCTTACTCTGCACCGGCGACGTCTTCCTGATGCGTGGCTCCTTGCGGCCATCAGCATGATAGAAGTCGTCGATGTCGATGGCCCACTTCTTACGAGCGTTCTTGTATGCTGTCACCTGGTTCTCTTTCGTTGCTTCAGAGGAACATCCTCTGATGCAAGCCAGGCTATCACGGTTGGTTTATGAATGCGAATGGTCCCACGCACTGACTTAGCGCCAGGCAGCTCACCGTTCTTGATGGCGTCGTAGATGGTCTTGCGGTTAACCCTGAGGTACTCCGCGGCTTCATCCACGGTCATGATGTCCGACGATGCTTCGCCCATGGGTCCCTCTCAGTTATCAACGACCAGTCACCATCGGGCTTGACCACGAACACCTTGTGGCCACGCTTCCTGGCTTGAAACACGCAATGCCAGGTGCCCTTGCTTTGCGGCAAGGGGAACGCGATTACCAGCGCTCCCGGATAGCGCTCCAGCATCTCGATGTTGCGCTTGGCTCCAGCGTTCTTCCCCCACCGGTCCCAGTCAGCTGGAATGGTCACGCAGTATACCGATGCCTTGTGAGCCCATTCGTTGGCCAAGGCGTCCGCCCCTCTGGCGCCGCCCTGGACAACCAGCTCCGGCTTGTGCATCGCCAGCACTCGCCCTAGCAACTCGGCGTCTGACCAGTCGCGACTTCCCGTGACAATCACTACCTTCATCGGAAGTCTACCTCCTCCGTGTCAACAACCCGCGAACTCAGGATGTCCTGATACAGCTTCCTCAGCACGCCAAGCTCCGGTGCCCACAGACGCCAGCCCTTGCTCGCGATGAAGCCAACCAGCTTCTGTGCCTCGACCCGAGTCAAGGATTCGTCATTGATGCCGTACTTGCACAGCTGCGTGTACTGCTTGTGGCTCAGCGGCGGGTTGGTGCCAATCTCCGAGCCACGCAGCTCCAGCCGATCGTAATGCACGCCAGACGGCTCGAACGGGTTGAACTCATCATAGCTGTGTTGGACGTCAGACTTCACGCCCTTGGCAATGGCACGCAGGTTGATGTTGGGCCCGTTGATGAAGCTCTCTTCTTCGGGCTCTTCCGACTCGCTGTCGCTCGGCTCATCATCGGAGAACGGGTTCTCTTCCGTGTCTCTCGGCGCCGGCTCATCGAGGAACGTCTCGTACGATATCAGGTCCAGGTTCGCAGAGACGCCCACGAAGTCCAGGATCAGCATCGATGGCTTGTTGGAGCCAGCTATCGCCTCTTTTCTTTCCCCATTGCTCGTAAGCCCAGTAAGCAATCCTGCCAGCGGTCGGGTTCCTCGGCCCACCCTTTGTACATACGCCGGCCTTGAGAGTGTTGGGCAACACATTCCCACTACAGAGGCATCCGGCCAATTGAAGCCCTCCGTTGCTATCCCCACGTTGCACAGCCATCGCCACTTGCCTTCCTTCAGACCATTGACCAGGTCACGCCTGGTCTGCCCCACAATCGTTCCGTCGAGATAGAGCGCGCTCTCCGGCTCCTTCTCGTTCAACCGCTCACACGTCAGCTTGGCGCTCGCGCAGCCCGGAAAGAACAGGATGCCCTTCTCGAAGGGGTAGTCGTTGACCAGCACATCGGCAATGGCCATCGCCCCTTTGACCATCTCGTCATCCAACGCCGTATCATCGAAGTCGCCTTCGCCCTCAGCCTTGCGCTTAACCCTGCTGAGATTGATGGCATCGATGATTACTCGCTTTCCTCGGACAGGTACAAGGTAACCCGAATCGATTCCTTCCTTGATACCCATACGATATGAAATCGCTTCGAAGGGTAGTGGTTCTCCATCTGTTCGACTGTCCGTTGCAGTAAGTCCAACAACTTTAGCCGCTCCGAAATGCTCGAATACTCGGCGGTAAGGGTCACTCGAAGCATGGTGCGCCTCGTCAACGATGATGAGTGAGAAGTGGTTTGGCTTGAAGTGGTTCAGGCGCTTGCTGACACTCTGAATGAGCCCGACAACAATGCGCTCCCCCTCGTGGTGATCCTTAGACCGCTCGATGCCCACCGGCTCACCGGTGATGGCCATCAAGTCATCCCTGGCGTTCTGCAGCAGCTCTTCGAGGTGAGCCAGCACGAGAACTCGTCCCTCCCATTGCTCCACCAGCTTGCAGAACAGGATGGTCTTGCCGAGCCCGGTGGCCAGAACGATTAGCGACGACCGGACCGTCTGTAGATCCCTGAGGCACGCTTCGAACGCCTCTTGCTGGTAGTCACGGAGCTGGATGACCTTTCTAGCAGTGACAAGAGAGAGTCTAGGACGAGACTCGTTCCCCATGCGACGCAAAGGCAACCGAACAAGGTCATCATCCACGCCATCGAAGTACACAGTCAGCTCAGATTGAAACATTGGTAACTTCTCGCAAGCCGTGTGCCCCGCCCGTCCTAACCATTGGGTATCTCACCATTGGCAGCTACTTCGAGGTGCGGGCGGGGCCACTGTCGCAGATTCTTACTCTTCGAAAGCTTCCGCTTCCCTTTTCTCTCGCGGCTTGTACGGCTGGAGATTGAAGGTCGTTTCCTCGCTCAGACCCGTCGGCAACGTCTCCAACCAGATGTTGAAGGAGCCATTCTTGTTCACGAAGCCACGGCCTACACGGTTGAAGTAGGTCTTCTCTTCGCCGTTCCGCTGCTCTTTCTTGATGTGGTAGAGCACCCACAGTTTACTCTCAGCCAATTCAATCCCTCTTTCTCCAATCGAAGACAGGGAACGGTTGCCCCTGCTTCATGTAGTCGTTCAGGTTGTCCACCCCGAGAGCCCGCTGAACAGCCTCCCTGTCGAGGCCCTCTTTTCCGGCCCTCATCTCGCACTGGTACTGCTTCTTGCCGTCCTCGGAGCGCACCGGGCCGTGCTGGCTAACCCAGTCCTTGCACGCTTGCCCGACACGATTGGTCAGGTCGCCAAGCTGCTTCAGCTTCACCAGCGCTTGCCGCACGTCAGCCTCCATGGCCTTGCCTGAGAGCAGCGCCGAGAACTCCCCCTCGGGAACGTCCACGAGATGAGCCGGGCAGTGTGACCGCTTCCAACAGCCCGAGCAGTGGGTGCCCGTGCGAAAGCTTCCCTCTCGGTCCTCACTCGCTCGCCGAATGCGGTCCTTGATCTCTTCCGCCTCGAAGCCGTCGAGCTCGATAGCGTGGTTACTCACGTGATACTTGCCGTCGCTGGCATCCCAGATGGCCGTGACGTATCGCGACTTACCGAGGAAGACGGCCAGCGCCATGCCGTAACCATGCAGCTGCAGCGAGTCACACCGGTCCTTCACCGCAAAGATGCTGCTCTTGATGTCGCAGACAATGACCAGGTCTTCGACTACCCAGGCCATATCGAGGTGGCCAACAGTCATCACCTCGGGGTGCTTCGCAGCAATCTCGTTCTGCGGCAGCTCCGGGTCAACGCGGACGTAGTTGAAGTCTCTGTCCAGCGCTACCCGAGTCTCCCGGTAAGCATCCTTATACTGCAGGGCATGAGTAGCGTTGCCCTGCTTGTAGACGAATGGCATCGGCACACGCCACTTGCTGATCTCTTCGATGTCCGCTTCAGGCAACGTGCGGAGCTCGGCAGGCCACTTGCCGGTGTCGCAGTAGGCATGGAAGATGGTGCTCCGTGCCGACTGCGTTGTCTCGACGTCCAGGCCAATCTTATCGACCATCGGGCAGAACTCTGCCGTAGGTAACGAACTAATGCGCCTCATGGTAACTCTTCACCTATCTCATTGCGCTCTCGTTGGAGCGCGTCGAAGTACTTCCTAGCCATATCCAGTATCGTCCCTGGATCAACGTTCGCTGTTGCTCCCATCGTATCGATGAGCCCGTACAACAGATGCATCTGACAGTGGAACAGCTCACCCATCGAAAGGAACTGTGACAGCGTGTTCATGTACTGCGTGTTCATGATGCACATGTCCACGGCAATCTGGGCAGCTCGCTGTGTGCACTCCTCCGGCTTCAGCTTCGGTCCACCGTAACGCATGGCTTAGAACGGGGCGACGTTCTTCAGCTCGACCATCTTGTTGAGCAGCGTGCGCTTCTGCTCAATGGTCATGTTGCCGGTCTTCGTAAAGCCAGCCGAGTCCACGTGCTCCTTGTAGAACACCTTGACGTCATCGATCTTCCACCCGAGCTGGTCCATGCCGGCGAGAATGAGCTCGTTGACGGTCTTCACCGCAGCGACGTCAGTTGGCTTTGCTTCGGCCTTTGCGGGCTCGGCCTTTGCTGCCGGCTTGCTCTTGCCGTTGGACTTCGTACCCTCGGAGGATTCCGCAGAAGGCTTGCTCGTAGAGGCTGCCACAGGAGCAGACTTCTGTTCCGCAGGCTCCGAGGCTTTTGGGGCAGTCTTGGGCTCCTTCGGTGGCTCGACGAACTGAGCTTGCTCGCGCTCTTCGTTCACGTCCGGAAGGTCATCGGCATCCTTGTCTCCCTCGATGCCGAGCATCGATTGCAGCTGGTACCGCCGGTAGTAGGTGTGGGCTCGGCCGAACTCTTGTGGGTCGTTTACGATGGTTCCGTCCTTCTGCTTCCGCTTGAACTCTGCTTCGAACGCAAAGCTGGACGAGACGCTGGCACCGTGACCCGCCAGGATGGTGGTCGTGATGGCCTTGTCATCTCGCCAGTGGAGCGGCTGAAGGATAGTGATTCCGTACTTCGACAGAGCAGGCCGCACGCACCGCATGATTGTCGCGTAGCCGGCGTACTTGAACTTCTGCAGACCAACCTGCCCGGCACTCTGACGGGGCACCGCCAGGAACTCCGCTTGAGCCTTCGCCAGCTCTTCGTAGAGCTTCGTCGGGTCGCCCTTAATCGTTAGCGTATCCACTTCCACTTCCACTTCGACGTCTCTCATTATTTGGGTGCCCATATCCACAGTCCTTCAGACCTAATGCCTTTGGTCGTCGCAGTGCTCTTCACTGCGTTGGTAACGTTGATTAGCTTGTGCGGCTCACCGTAGAGCCGTCGTGATGCCGGCACATCAGAGTTACTGAGTGCCACGAAAACCCCCCTCTCGGAGAGGAGTCTTGCTTGTGTCCTGAGCATGACGTGGTCTCCTTCGCCAAACCCACCGGCAACGTAATTGACGAATCCCGTCTCGGTATAGGGCAGGTAAGGCGGATCGAAGTAGACCAAGTCTCCAGCCTTTGCAGCTTGACTCGCGATCATCCAGTCGGCAACCAAGATGTCTGCTTTTTTCAACTGCATATATCTGGAGCACATGTCGAGCTGCTCCACATCGAAAGAGATGGGTCTACCGTTCTTCTCAAAGTCCTGCTTGCGCCATGGCACGTTGAACTCTCCCTTGAGGTTCTCCCGGTAGAGCGACGAGAAAGCAGCACGCATCACGTAGATGAAGACGCTCGGATTCTCCATCTGCGAACGCATGTGACGGTAGAAGTCCTCCGTGTTCCTGGCCAAGCAGTGCAGGAGCATGGTCTTCACATGCTCGGGCCGTTCCATTACTGCACGCCAACAGTTGATGAGATTCCGATTGGTGTCCGAGAGCCGAGCCCTCTCGAACGTCTTGTGATGCTTCGAGGTCAGCGTGTTGTTCAGCGCAAAGAAGATGGCGCCAGACCCGAGGAACGGCTCGTGATACGTCTCAAACTCGTCTGGGAACTCAGCGATTATCTCGTGAGCACACTTCGCCTTGGAGCCTGGCCAGGGGAGGAACGGTTCCACTCAGGCTCCGACTTCGTCTACCAGTCCGTATTGGTCGATGATGCTCTCTGCCGTCTTGCCGTTCATCAGGTCCGACAGGATGTCGGCAACGCACTCGGCATCAATGTCCGCGTCCAGGCAGTCGAGATGGTCGGCCAACTTCTCCATCTCTGCTTTCAAACCAGCCAGCTCTCTTTCTTCCATGACTCCTCCCTACGGTTTGCTACGGCGGACTTTCCGCATGTTCCAAAACAGTTCGGTTAACTCTTTTCGATGAGGTTCGGATATCGTATACCATACCTTCATCGATTGACGATGGTCATTCGTCGAATCAATTGCCAATACCAGGTTCTTTTCCAAGTCCAATTTGTACCGATGGCGGTCGCTCTTCCAACGGACCTCGACCATGGGGTTACTCGTCTTGATTAGAACGTTGGTCAGGGTCACCGGGAGAAGCTCACCGGTAATCTTCCGAACCAGATTGACTGTGTCGCCTATCTGCATTACGGTCCTTGCTGCACCTGGGTGGAGGACTCGTTCGCTCCGAACGGTTCGAAGCCGGGGTGGGGGCAGCCATTGCCCCATGAGGTGGGTTTCCCGGAGCGCAGGTGCCTTCGGCGCTCATCTTGGGGGCTCAGAAGCCCCGATGTACCCCCGGAAGGGAGGGGGGGTCCGTGAACCCCTCCTGGGCCCTCTCTCCTTCCGACTTGTGTGCGATTACCGTGGTTGACTGAGAGCTCTCCTAAGGTCGAGCCATCACCACATCACACAAGGCCTTCAGCTTGGCCACGTCTTGCTTGGTCAAGACAAGCGCCATGCCATCCCACTCGGGAGCCATCACGGCCAACCCCGCACCGATGTCCGCGAACTCTAGCTCGTGAATTTGCGTCACGAAGATGACTCGGTCAGGGCGGTCTTCCTTGACTTTGGCTACGGCCATATCACTCCCCGTCATGTTGGACGTCAAAAGAAACCCCGGCCAGCTGCGTCAAACTGACCGGGGTTGGTCGTAAAGCGCCTAGGCGGCATGTAGCCGGTACCTTAGCGGCGCGTTAGAAGAAGAGTTTGGCCGAAGACCATGGTCTAGAACCAGCGGTCTTCTTACCCGTTCGGCTCTACACGGGAGCGGCCACTAACGGCAGGTCGCTTGTCGCCCGGCTTCATCCATCGAAGTCGCGAAGGGGCCGTTCTACTCTACGGCTCAGAGAGGGTGCCTCACAGCGTCACCTTGCTGGCCCCAACACCGCATCACCAGAGGTTCCCGAGTTACCGGCAGGAAGATGGCTAGGGGTGTTTGGTTAGGCGGGGCCCCCGCCAGCCGGGGGGGACGGATCAAACGGGAGCCCCATAACTTTGGGCGTCGCTTAGGACTGAACCGCTTGAACCGCCGTCAGGTACTCGGGACCGTTCTGTGCGATGAGGTTGAGCGCCGTCGGCGTGCATGCCTTCAGGAACCGCCTCTCACGCTCACGGCCGCTGTCGATGTACTCGATGGCCTTGATCGCTTGCTGCAGCGGTCGCGCTTCAAGGCTCGCCAGCACCTTCAGCGGGCTTCGTTCGAATGCCAGCTTGGGAGCGCCGTTGTCGCCCTCCCCACCGTCCAGGTCATCGCTCGTCACTTCCACCGGCTCCGCAAACCCGTTTTCAGCCATCACTTGCATTGCTCCTTCAAGTCTTGCGACGGGCCCGCCGTCGTCTTGTGTGTACCTATTTAGTAATTGCAGGAGCTGTTGTCAACCGTTTTAGATGTCGTCTTCGTTTTTCTTATCCACATCGTCAGCAATTGACGGTAGGCCGCTCTCGTCGACGGTCACCTCGAACGGAAGCCCGAACGGTCCAGGCTCTTGGAGCTCTCGCCACCAGAGCGAGCGCAAGCCGGAATGCTCGCGGCCGCACTGGCACACGGCCTTGACGTACGGGAGCAGCCTCCACAACGTGCGACGCAGCTCTGCGTCCAGTGGCATGCCGGTAGCAGCAGCGCCGAGAATGAACATGAGCTGGCTACCGGCAACATCCGGGTCCAGCTCACTTGGTTTCGTTGCCATGGCTTATCTTACCTTCCTCACGGGTCAGCGAATGAATCCAGCGGTGAATGGAGATGACCACGCCGGCAACGTAATCCGGATTCACCTCGTCCGAGAAGTCGGTCTCCGGGTAGCCCAGCGCCTCATAGTCGGGCTCTGGTGGCGGCTCGTGCTCCAGCATCCCCTCCAGGTAGTTCTGTAGCTGGGTGTTGCGGTTGCCCAGAATCCTCACCAGGTGCCCGAGCACACGGTTGTCGGCCTTCAGCGCATCGCGCTCCTCTTCGAGCTCCCGGTCCTCGCTGCTGAACATGGCGCCTCAGTTGATCGTCTCGTCTTTGGGAGCCGGCTCCGTGGGCCGCTCGGACACCGGTGGCTCGATACCAGCCGCGATGCACTGTGGGCACACCCCGCACGGCGTCAACCCCGCTTCGAGCTCGTCCGCAAACTTCGCCGGAAGCCTTAACACCTGTGACGCAAACAGGCTACAGAGCGCGCTGAACACCGGCATCAGCGCGTCGGGGAATAGCTGGGTCGTTGCCTCTGCACGCATGGCCAGGACGTACTTGACCCAGTTCATCACGACCAGTGCTCTCTGGTCGTGGCTCGGTAGTTCATCTAGCAGCGCAAGAGCCGAGTAATAGATGGCCTCGGCCTGGTCTGATATCTCTTCGTTCATTGTTTCCTCCCTCTCCGCGTTACGACCTGTGCATCCCACCCGGGCAGCAGTCACACTGTGGCCCTCGTGATAGCTGCTCTGACAGTTGACTCGGGCTGAGATGAGCGATGATGCCGTGTTTCTTGCACCGGATGACAATACCGGTCGAACTGATGCCAGCTTCCATACGCTCTGTCTGATGACCTAGAACGCAAGCCTTGCAATGCGCGAAGGTGTGTATCTCCAAGTCGTCCATGGTCAGTTACCCGCCCTCTCTCTCCATGCTTGTCTGGCTCGCGGCAAGTCATCGCCGCCGATCTCGCCGATCATCGGCGACGGTGCACCACACCCACCACAGGCCAACGGCGGTTCTGGTCGGCACCATAAGCGCAGATCACCGCACGACTTGCAGAAGGTTTCACACTGCGGATTGACGTCGGGAAGCATGATAACCTCGATGAGTATCACGCCCCCCTCTTCCCTCTTGATCATCGCTACTCCTTTTCTTCGTGGTCTGTGCGCTTCGAGGACTCCAACTCCGCTGCCCACGCTTCGAGCACCGCACGCTGGTCGGCGCGGGTCATGGCGTTGGCGAGGAGTGTGCGGACCTTCATCTCCGCGCGCAATTGTTGAATCTCACGAGCCTGCTCTTCGGCGGTCTCTTCCCAGCCAATTCCGACTTTTACGTGCTCCTTTGCTTCGATCAGTTGCCGCTCAAGCTCCGCCACTCGGGCCTCTAGGGTGTCAACCATTCCGATGTACCTGCGGCGCGTCTCCTCCAACCGCGCTATCTCCGCGCTCCGCTCGTCGGCTAGCTTGTGCCATTCGTCGGCGGTCATCACTCCTCCGGTGCGTAGCGGATCAACGACTTACGCTGTTCTAGCACGAGCGCCCTAACTTCCGGCGAACACAGCACCAGAATCCGGTGGATCTGCTCTTCAAACCCAGCGATTCGCTCCAGCGCGTACGCTGCTTTCGCTGCCTTGTTCGGCAGGGATGCCAACATGTCTTCCACGGAACGCTTCCCTCTCCCTCGTGGCTTCTTGGCAGGCACAACGGGCACCACCGAGCTTTCTCGGGTGGGCACGAAACCGTCTTCATCATCATCATGGAAGTTCAGATAGACTTCCTCTTCCGGTGCTTCCTGCTTCACC
>F14TC_100037206_pt1 | contig 16720 bp, 15 predicted proteins | sample KannatnBrdUF14TC_FD_10806 | JGI IMG/M metagenome (IMG submission 10806)
TCAAAGGGAACGGTAAGGCCGGCGTTGGTGTTACCAGCTAGACGCTGCGCCCGAAGACCGATCTGTCCGCCGCTGAGCGTGGAGTCAGTAGTTGTCAGCGACCAGGCATCAGGCTCCGCTGCCCCTGCAAGCCAGATCTTTGCCCGTAAGGTTGACCCAGAGGCTTCAAACCTGGTGTTGAAAATGGAACCAGGAGCATAGGTAGCAACACTGCTAGCGGCCACCAATGCTGATATAGCTCCACCTACGTCTTCGGCGATGGATATGTCAACGTTCCCGGCCGTTGTCATCGATACCAGGAACTCGTACCAGTTATTAGCATCTTGACGCCGCAGTACGGTCGCAACTGTGTACGGGGCCACTGTGGCTGTTGCTGGTGCAGTAAACGACATGAACACGCTAAGGTTCAGAACATTGACCGTGGTCATGTTCATGTTTCTGCTGGCAGCAGTATCGGCAAGGACCATGGTGCCTTGCGTGCCGTTCACGTCATATTCTGTGCCGACACCGCCGGCGAAGGTCCAAGCCTGTCCGCTGTTGGCAGTTCCCCAGGAGTCGGAAACAGTGCGTGCGAAGTCATCAAAAATTTCGTTGGAACTGGTGATTGTTCCACCGTCGGTGGTGTAGAAGAACGGAGTGTCAAACGGCATCTCCGTGTCCCAGAAGATGGCTTGTCCACCAGACAATCCCTGATACTCACCCAGCTCCGAACAAGGGTTGATGTATGTCCTCAGTGGAGCAGTAGCTCCGGTAGAGACCGTGGTACGAATGACTCTGGCGCAGGTTACCCAGTCCACATCAGCCCAGTTCACCTGAACCAGGACACGGCCCAAGCTCGGGAACGGGTACGCGTTGATGATTGGCATCAGGCTGCCCTCGTCCCATACAGGAGCTGCTGGCTGAATATCCTCATGACCTTGGAGATTTCAACTTCAACCATGTCCGTGATGTCTTGGTCCCCGATACGCACTCCTACGTTGATGATCTGTGGCTGTTGATCGGTTGCAGCAGCTGGAGCCGCTGGGGTGGCAGCTGCCTGTTGTACCGGAGTAGCCATCCGTACAACATTGTTGATGGAGTTCATAACGTCATTGGTCACGGAGGCAGCTAATGGAGACATTGAAGTCATACCAGAGCTGAGTCGCTCTACTATGGCTTGGCCAGAGTAGTAAGGGTCACCCTCCCCGGAAAGGGGACCTGCTTCCGCAGGAGAATGAGGGAACCTCATTCTGATGATGAACGCCAGGACTCCGGCTGCGGTGCCGAGGTCGCCGCTCATGAACATCATGCCCCGAATCAAACCTCTTACAAGGTTTTTTCCAGCTTCAACCAGATAGCCTCCGAAGCCAGATGTCCATTTTGTAAGGCTCTCTGGAATTGTTTGGGTGAAAAAGTCTTTAACCTTATTCCAAAGCCACAACAATCCTTCAGCAAGCTTTGTCCCAATCCACATAAGAAGTTCAGGGAACAGTGTGAAGATCTTTCCAATGATCCCGAAGATGTTATCTATTAGCGCCAAGAAGATGGCACCTATCTTCGGTACATTCTCTTCAAGCCAAGGCCAAGCGGTGTACCGGAGCCACTCGAAGAAGCTTTCCAAGGAGGCAAGTACAAAGCCAACAATTATCACTAGCCCAACGAATGCAGCGGTAAGAATCAGCGCTGCGTGGACGAGCCCTTCTATGGCCTTCTTTCCACCCTCGGTCTGCATGAGGAAGGACAGAATCTGGATGAACTCCTTGAGCTGGATCAGGAGCTGGTCGCCTGTGCCTGTCTCATCGAGAACCTGAGCCAGGGTCATGAAGAACTGGACGATGGCATAGCCGAGGTCCAGCAACAGACCAAGCACACCAATCGCCCGGTCTAGCCAGTTCAGGAAGTCTTCGTCATTGGAAAGCTTGGTAAGCCAGCCGCCAATAGTGCTAAGTAGCTTGTTAAATCCGGAACCAACCTTATCGGCAAACGGAATCAGTGCGACACCGAAGTTGGTTAGGCCAAGAAGTAGATCTCTAATTCCTGTTTCGAATCCTCTCAGGAACCTGACTATGGAATCGCCCATCTTCCTGAAGAACTGATCAAACAACGGTGAAGCAAAAAACTCAAAGATCCCTCGAAAGAGATAACCAAACTGATTAGCTACCTGAGCAATCACCCTAGGCAAGCTCGTCAGTCCCTTAAACAGGTCTATGATGGGATTGCTACCACCAAAGTCAAAGGCCCCGAAAAAGTTTGTTTGAGCTATTCCCTGTAGATCCTTAAAAATATCTTTAATTGGCAGTAGGGTTTTGACGAAGTAAGCCAATTGAGGGTTAAGACCTTTTAATGCTTCTTTAAGTTCTTTTGCATTCTTCGCTTGGAACGCGGCAGTTATTGCTTCACCAACGCCTTGGAATACCAGGAGCAAGACTCCAGCCTGGACTCCAATGGCGAAGAGGATATTGGGCACCGCGTACAGCAGCGCTATCAGTGCATGGAGGCCGTGAACAGCGGCTAGGACCAGGGCGACAATGGCACCGATGATCGGCAGAATCAGCGTGATCAGTGGTGAGCGGCCGGACACGTTGAAGCCAGCGCCGATCGCATCTGAGATGGTCCGGCCGATGTTGTTGAAGAAGGATGATCCTGCTACCGCAGTAGCGAGCCCCGTTCCCAGGCTCCGGCTCCAGCGACGTCCTGTTTCATTTCCATCGATATCCGGTAGCCGGATCCGTCGTCCCCGGAGTCCTTGCTCCAGTTCATGGGCAATGCTTGGTCCCTCACGACCCAGCCTCCGGCCAAAGGCCTCAGAGCTGGTACGCCCCCACTCCTCGCCAATGTCCTTGGCGGCACGCTTGGGTTCACTGGCCGCACCGGCTTCGTGGAGAGCCTTTTCGGTATCGGCAACAACGAAGTCATCACTGATTCGGAGATTGGCGACGACCTCGCCAACTGCTTCCCCAGGAAAAGTCAACGCGGCCACCACCCTTCGCACATTGCACGGCTAGTGGGCAATCAAGGGAGGCGCCACTAGTTCAGTATTGTAGCTAATCTCCCATTGAAAGGAAGACGTCGCGGCTGGTCTCTAGCTGCGGCAATTCGTTGGGATCCGCGTTGGGGTCTGGTTCAGGCGAAAACAGACTAGTTGTCGGTGCTATTTCTAGTTGCATAGTGAACATGGTGATGTGCTTAGGATCCATGTTCCGGAGGACAAGCACGAGAACTGCGTCCAGCCACGCACCAAGGGATATCTGAGAAGCATCAACGCCATGGAACATTAGCTCCGGACCTAGCGTGTCCCAGTGATGCTGAGCTACTCCGATCAGCCGGAAGGTAACCCACCATGGGTGGGCTGACACCGTCTCAATGATCTCCAGACATAGCTGGTACATCCCTTCAAGTGGGCGCTCATCCTCGTAGAAGATGTCCTCGATCTCAGGGATCAGATCAGTGAAGATGCCATCAAAATCCGGTGTCGGCCGCATCAAGTAGTGCAGCCACTCCACTGCTGCGTACGCGGGTACCTCGATACTTTTATCGGCAATCCGGACCGTCGTCGGGCACAGGGCCATCGAGCTGACGGGATCTTTATTGAGCTTGGGAACGGTATAGCTTCCTGCGTTACCGGTGCCCTCGGCCGGCAGAATCGAGGAAGGAGAAAGGGCCGTTCTACTAGGCCGGGGTACGCTTCGGCGGCCTGCCACGTCGCACCTTCGGGGCTTGTTCCGGCTCGTTGAAGAAGCTCGTTGCAAACACGACCAGTTCCCGAAGATCCAGGGAACCTTCAGCCATTAGATCTTCTAGGAATTCCTGATCGGTGGGCTGCACAACCAAAGACACGAGCGCGGTAAACATCCGCTCCATGGCTTTCATCTTGCGCTGGTTAGGGACATCGTCGCGCTGCAAGATCTGAGCCTCATGGTTAATGAGCAGTAGCTGGGTCTCTAGCAGGGCACGGATGACAATACTGCGCCCCCTGACCTCAACAACTCGTGTTTCCCGGGCAGTTTCGTCCGGGATAGCAATCTCAGGAGTAGTCATGGCGGCCAGTGTACGACCAGATCAGCGTGGAATGAACTTCATCTGCCACTTGAGCGCGGCTCTGATTGCAGCGTTGCGAAGGAAGTGCTTGCCCTTTTGGCCGGGGTGCGACCGGCCGATTGTGCTCCGTGCCATTGGTATGTGCGGCGTGTATACCGTTCTCCCGTGCCAGACGAACTTCAATTGTCTCGGCTTACGATCCCCGAACCGGTAGATGTGCGGCTCTCCCTTAGGAAAGATCGGGTGGATCTTGGCTCCTTCTTCTACTGATGCGGCGTACGAGAGCCGGGAGAACACCTTTCCAGTGACACCGATCCCAGTGAAATACGGGCCAGCCTTTCTGATGCTGGCCTCCAGTTCCTTGGTATGGGAGTAAGGTCCACGACTTGCACCGAGTCTTGCGCTGTCATGGACATCATCAATGACGCGGCGCAACCTCCTAGCCGACATGATGCCGGCTTGGATCGAGAGGGTCGTCTTGAATACCTTGACTCGGTAGGCCATTAGCAATCGCAATTCGGAATTTGAATTGTCACCGTCATTGATCTTTCCACACACCCACCTTGGGGAGTCGACTGGATCTGTCGCTCGACCACGGTGGACATCCCCAGCAGTTGTCCTCCTACCTGTCTCATGTAGTCGCGGATGCAGCAAGCCACCCGTCTTAATGTTGCTGAGTCATAGACATTCTGAACAGCTGCCGCGTTCCATTCATCGCAGCCAATGGGGTTGTAGATAGTACCTACCGGAACACAGCGAATGAGTCCGAGCTTGAACACTTGAGCCCAGGTAGGGAAGGTGCACTTGGCGTCCGCCTGTCTAATGATGTCTTGCTCAGGGAACGACACGGCCGAAGGGTATGTGTCACCCAAAGCGACATAGCCGATTCCTTCGCAGCACTGGTCTTCATTGATACCGGCATCATGGGGGATTTCGACACCTACCCGGAAGCAACAGATCGCTGGCGGGTTGGGTGCCCGAGCAGCCTGCTCACATAGGCAGGAAAGGATCGTGTTCATTAATGGACCGACGATCAGATCAGCTTCATCCATCTCATTCCTCCGCTGAGCAACCGGTCCATATGCTGTCGCCCCACCAGAACAAGTTCCAGAGACCATAATAGGTGGGGTTGGTGTACCGGTGATTCCTTGTGCTGATGATCCCGCTGCACATACTCCAGTCGGGAACCGTATTGATGAAGCAGTTCCATTAGCCGACGATCCAATGGTGCTGAAACCGATCGGTGTTGGCGGTGTGAATGAATTTGTTGCAATTCCTTGCGTTAATGCTCCGGCTACAGAAGTGCCACTGGAGAAAGCTGTTTTAGCAGCTGTCCCATTGGCAGATGAACCGGCTATCGAGGTACCACGGGAGAATGCTGTCTTAGCAGCGGTGCCAGAGGACGAGCTACCAGCAACGCTGGATCCTGCTGGTGGAATCAGAACAACTAGGCTGCTACCTCGGGCCAAGGATCCGGCAACAGATCTGCTGGCTGGGAAGGCCACCTTGATATCGGTACCTCGGGCCAGTGCGCCGGCAACAGAGGATCCCGCCAAGAAAACGGTCTTTGCGGCTGTGCCTCGGGCCAATGCCCCGGCTACAGAAGTGCCAGTTAAGGAGACAACCTTGCTCGCGGTGCCCTGTGAAGATGCTCCGGCAGCGGCTACGCCGATTGGAAATACGATCAGGGAAGCAACGCCATAGGCAGCAGCGCCATCGGTGGAGTCAGCCGATAGAGAGTCTGTCGTTACGTCCAGTGGTAGGAAGCGCTGGACGCGCATGAACTCCGGCCATACTCCAGGAGGACCCGGACGTACTGCGGCGCCACGGGCCATAGTCGCCCCCTAAGCGCCGAGATCCTGGAGTACGTACTGATGAAGCTGGAATGTGTTGGAGGCGTTAGACACGGAGCAGGCGACAAAGAAGTCCGCCACATTGATCACGGTGGAATCGAAACCAGTACCGACAGCCGGAGTAGTCTCCGGGGCCATCAGGAACGGGTGACCCAATGTAGTGATGTCAGCGGTAGCACCCGCATCGAGGAACGCACGTGAAGCAACCCAGCCCTGGCCCATAAGGTTGGCTGAGGTGCTGGCGCCCAATGCCCTACAGGTAAGCAGGAATTCACCCCAGACTGGCACCGTGGTGTGAGCTGTAGTTGATGTGAGCACAGCACCCGTGGTGAACACGGTGATGTTGGATGTCGGTCCTAGCTGGAATTGAAATGTGAAGGTTGGCTGAGAGGTCACCACGTTACCGATACGCCCAGCCCATCTGATCGAAAGCACTCGGCCCTCATACCAGTCAGCTGGGTCCATCGGGAAGCGGGCATGCGATGGTAGCGCGGTAACCGCAGTGGTAAATGACGCCAGCGCACTACCGTCTGACCTTGCTGCCGCAAGAGTTTTTGTGTAGCCAAGTCCGCCAAGCATGGCTCACATCCCGGTTAGATCAAGGGTCAGGTTTCCGCTGGACAGCACGATTTGTCCTTGCCCAGCAAGGGTTTCTGGAACCACCTTCTGTTGGAACAGCTCACCGACAGCAGTGATATCAACAGCTGCACCACCGGAGGTCAGGCTCACCTGATAGGTGTCGGTGGTTGCACCCACTACGAAGTAAATGGTTCCCTCAGTGAGACCAGTAGGAAGGCTCTCGGCCAGGACGTTGAACACCATTACCCGGTCGGTGTTGACGAGACCGTGTGCTGAGCTGGTGATGGTGTTGCTGGTTACGCCAGCTGCGTCCACTGCACCGAAGCCTTTAATGGCACCACCGAACGGAGCGTATCCCCGGTAATTTCCAGAGTTACCGGAGCTGGCATTGAAGAACCCGTAGTATCCGTACGTGCCAGCCGCCAGGTCGAATGTCATGGTGTTGGTGTTCGACTTCAGCGCGGCTGCGGCAGCACCCCAAGTAACGGCCTGGCGAGCATAGGCCGGTGCCCCGCCTGTGGCCTCCACTGCGTTGGCGTTGGTACCAGTGCCTGGATCTGACAACGTGAAGATGGCGATGTGCGTGATCTGGGTGACGCTCTCATCCAGTGAATCCAGCATTACGTTCTTGGAGGCATCATTAAAGGGCATGCCGTCTCCTTATGGCCAAGTGACCTGTCGAGGCTCCGGAAGGTCCGGACTATAGAATCTGGTTCTTCCTTTCAGACCATACGGGTTAATGGCCATGATCAGTTGATCCAGTTCCCATAATCCTGACAAGCCATTACGGAGTACTGAGTCGATATCGGCGACAGAAATTGTTACGCCTTGCCGGGAAATCGAAGTCACACGTTGGGGGAGACGACAGGGAGCCCCAATGCAGGCCTTTGCGTATTCACAAGCTAAGGATGCTGTGCCTTGAGCCAGAGCTGTCGGTACCTCCTTGCCGCGAAGGTAGGTGACCTCGAACGCGTCAGGGTCTCCTGGTCCTAGGTTCTGGTCAGCGCATAACGGCCAGCACGCCGCTGTATCAGTCCGTACCAGCCATTGCTGGTCCAGTACGAAGTAGTTGAAGCCCTCAGATCCAGAGACGGGCAGTGATGCGCCGTTGACCGTCACGCCGACGATGGAACTCACTGGTCCGGGCAGGTACACCTGGCAATCAGGTTCGCAGGTGCAACAGCCGCCTGAAGAACCGCACCAGCAGTTCTTCCATTCTCCGTTGAAGATGTACGGTATCCAGCCACCGAAGCCATCCCAGTACCACCCGGACGGGCAATTGCTGCACTGGCGACCACAGGGGCGAACGGTCAATTGGCAGAGACCAAACTGCCGCCCGGTAGCCGCCCACACAAACAGCTTCGCGTATTCCAGCGCCTGAGTCTGAATCTCCGGATCGACCGTGTCCCAGTCAGGGCAGCAGAGCTGGGTCAGATCAGGCCAGGTGCAAGGCCCGGATTGAATGCTCATCTATCCGGGCCTCCTCCCTGATAATTGACCTTTCAATTATTCCCGCTAGACGGCAGCACAGCCACAAGAGGCTGCTGGTGGCGCTAGGCGAGTGATGAACATTCGATGATGCTGGTTCGAAGCGATCGGTGTCAGCATTCGAATCGGCGTATTCAAGGTACCGGCGTTGTCAGACAGGTCAACGTTGTACGGGCCAGTGCCCCATTGAGACAGGCTACGGGTCCGGGCGTTGACAACGAAGTTGACGACGCCATTCTCCAAGGTCATATCACCGATGGTTCCTTCAATGACCCACGGGAAGAGCACGTATCCGTACTCAGTACCACCGGTACACGGAACACCGGTACCAGAGAGTCGGGTCCAGCCCTCGAAGGCAAAGTTGACGTTGTTGACCGAGTCCTCAGCCGTGGACCAACCAATCTTTGTCGCAGCAGCATCGTCTGACGTGTACAGCGGCTCGGCTGCCATCAGATTGACTATGTCCGGGTCCACATTGCAGAAGGTGAAGACCAGGTCAATCCACTTCAGGATCGGGGGAACGGTCTCACGTACGCAGAACTGACCGTCCGCATTCTTGATGAAGAACTCTTGCCGGTCCTCATAGTTCTTGGTCATCTCGATGGAGATGATGCCGTCTGTCACGACCTGTGAGCAGGAACCAGTAACTACCTGGCCACAGGAGTTCAGCTTCGTGATGCGAACACGAGGAACCCTAAACGGGGCGAAACATACTGCGGTCATTACGGCTCCTCGCCATTAGAAGCGGAGTGAGTTTTTGCTGAGTTGTTTTCTTGTGCCTCGGTCACCTTGGCGTACCAGGTTTCCGCTACCTCGGGATGAACATGAATGACACGCCCTACGTCACCGGCAACTACTTCTACGAAATTGGCATCTGCTGCGATTTCCAATAGCTCTCTCAGCACCTGAGGTAACAGGTCCTCAGGTGCTGAGATCACCATGTACTCACGCATTAGGTATCCGTATTGGTTAGGGTCACTTGCACAGCAGCTATGTAGCAGTCATAACTGACGACGTACTCACGCTCCATCACAATGTTCAGGACGTTCGTACTCCGGTTGATGATCTGACCCATAGATGGAACGAACAGCTCACTGTCTGGGGTCCGCCACACGGCCACCTGACCAGTGATGTAGATCCAGGTATCACCAGCGGCCGGTACCTGGCCAGTGGGACCAGTGCCGGCGTAGTTGCCGAAGGAGACCACGCTCTTAGGAGCTGTGCGCCAAGGACTGACCGGGGAATCCTGCTCCACCAGGTGTGCACCCTTGACATACGACGCTGCGAGCATCGGTACGTGAATGACACCAGGAATTCCATATCTGGCATACAGCCAGGACTCCAAGGTGCCAAAGGCACGGACGATACCGCCGACGTTGCCCAGGTTCTGAGCTGCTGGTGTGGCTCCCCCTAAGCCGGGGGATAAACCAAACGTGGACTCTGAGAACAGTCGCTCGACAGTGGCCTGTTCACCGGCAACAAGTTGCTGATACAGGAGCTGCTGAACGCGCTCTTGTCCCCAGTTGGCCAGGCCGACTGGGGAACAGTTGATGGACGAATAGACCACGAACGGGGTCGCGGTTACAGTGCCGACGCTTCCGCTGACGGCTTTTGCAGCATGGGATTCGATGCAGGCAACCGTGTAACCCAAGGGCAGTGCGCACGTAGAAAGCTCGTACTGCAGTCCGCCTTGGCGGGCATGGGCCGGAAGGTCCAAGGGTCCGGTAGCAGCGGAGAACAGCCCGTACCGTGGCACCACAGGATTGGGCGCCGGGACATATACCGGGCCATTGAGTGCTGCCACTGCTCCTCCTCCAGCTCAGGCTCAATGGGGCTGGGCCGGGAGGACCCAGCCCCAGATGAGGCCTATTAGCAAGTGATGTCTCGCTGGAGACCGGTCTTACCGTTTGCACAGATTGCAATGGTGTAGACGCGGCTAACGGGGCAGAAGCGCATAGCTCGGAAGCCGTCCTCCAAGAACAGCTGGGTCACTTTGTTGGTGGCCAGGTTGGTGCTGTCGTAGATGGTGTCGAGCCGGATGACATCCTGGCGGGCAACCACCCAGGTTCCAGCCGGGAAGGCTAGGAAGTTGACGCTGAGCGGAAGTGCACAGATCGGAACGTCCGAACCAGGGAACGGACCACCAGAAACACCAACGCTGGTGAAGGAGTCCTGCCAGTCATAGATCCACTGGGCGCGAGCGTGACGGGTCCGGAGCAGACCATCGATCATGGCGTCAGTCAGATCCGGGTCCATGGGACCGTTACGACGGATCCAGTCAGCCCGTAGCTGCGCCTTGAGCCAGTACGGGAAGACGAACTCAATCGTCTGGTCCCGCTGCAGCCGCAACCGGTACTGGATGTCGACGGTGGCAAGTTCGACAGCTGACATGACCTGTGAAACCACAGAGTTGTCAGTTACCCAGGGAGCACAGTTCAGGTTGACCGCAGTGGAGTCGGTGACGATGTCAGCGAGGATCTGCCGGTTGACGTTGTGCGCCTGAGCGGCAATAGCGCCCTGCACGAATTCACTCACGAACTCGGGGTAGCCACGGTTCTGCAGAATGTCGCCAGTCAAGCAGAGGGCCGAGACCTTGAGCCGGTCGTCAATGAATGACGGACAGGGAATCGCCACACAGGTCTTGGTTGTGTCGGAGATGACCTGTGCCTCAGTCAGGATGTTGAAGCCGGTACCAGTACCGAAGATGGTGTCGAACTGGATGCCCTGGTTGTGCCGGATGCCCCCGCGCCGTGCACCGATCTCAGGTAGAGACAGGATTCCGTCTGTCGTGATCTGGTTGCAGGTGGTGTAGATGGTCTCGGACGGGGCACACCAGCCGGCGCCAGCAAGAAGTGATCCACCCGGTAGACGGGTCTCGTCCCGGACGAAGTCAATCTTCTTCATGATCGAGATGTCATCGTCGCCATCGCTGACGGACATCTCATTGGAGAACTCACGCTTTATCGTGGCGACTGTCGACTGCTGAGCAGTACCACCGCTGTGGGTGTGGGAACGGGCTACGAAGGCGCGAGCAACGTCAAGCCAGCCGTCAAGCTCAGCACCAGCGGCGAAGCCAGTGTCAGCAGCGGCGAGGATCCGGAACTGAGGCTGAAGAGCGTCGTTGGTAACGACTTCCCCAACTAGGACCTGCGGGTTGGCGGTGGCGATCTCGGCAACCCCCGGAATCTTCTCCACGGGCGGTGCCTTTTCAAGAGTCGCAACGGCGGTAGAAGTGCCAGCAGCACTCATTTCAGCGGCACGCTTGCGCTTGGGCGCAACAGCTGGTGCCGCCTCTTCCTCTTCGTCGTCGTCAACTTCCTCGTCCTCTTCGTCATCGTTCTGAGTGACGAGAGCGTTGAAGCGGGCGAGACGGTCCTTGCGGGAAGACATTTCCTGGTCGACTGCGAGCATGAAGGTCTTGAGGTCATCCAAGTCCTCAATGTCTTCATCGGTAGCTGTCTCGGGTGTCAGAACGTCACGCAAGGCATCAAACGCAGCGGAGGCCTCAAGAGCCAAGTCACGCAGCGCCGTTACCGTGTATCGGTTGAGGTTGTTGACATCCGGAATCTCAAATTCCATCTCAAGGCCTTTCGGATAAGTCACGTAGGTAGCACGCAGCTATCCGAGCGGCCCGCAGCACAGCCTCGGGGTATTTAGTGCAGTTTAGAGTTCATTGACGCTTCAAGCAAGCTAGCTAGCTTTCTTTCTTACCACTTCTACAGTGCCACCATTTCGAGTGACAGCAATGTCAGCGGCAACCTTTGAAGCAAATTCCTCGCTTTGACCATTTGCCTTTCTTACAACATAGGTCTCAGCGGGCTCACCGCTGCTCTTTCCACAGTTACATGGCATCCCTGTAGCCCTCTCTCCGACCTGGTTCTCTCATTGAACACCGAGATCCATTGCAAAGCTACTAGCGGCTTGCATATCCTCATCGTGACCCGCGACGGGTCTCCGTGATGGATAAGGAGAATAGCTATGCCGCGTGAAACGATCAAGGACGAAGATGGCGGTGTTGTCGCTCAAGTAGTCTGGAGCCCCGACCAGTACGTCCAACTAGCAACATTGTCCACTGATCCGGCTACCTTCATTGCTTGGTGCCGTGACCTTGTCAGTGAGTACGACGAGATTCAGGAAGCCATCAAGCGAACTGGACCAGGTAGCGATGAGACTGGGTTTGGACGCAATCTTGGCATGTTCTGGTCACCAAGGCGTCGGGAGATCAACGAACTGATCCGGGTACTCCGTCGAGCCCGGAACTCGGCCTATGGAGCTGACGAGTAGAACATCCGTCCAGGGTCTTGCTGCGTACACTTGGGATATGACTACGCCCAAAGGCCGTGAAGGCGAGATCCTGGACGAGTTCTTCTACGACGAAGAAGGCAACATCGTTGCGGATGTCAAGAATGCTGCCGGCGCTAAGATCGTTCAGGTAGGGCCTGGTGGTACTGAGGAATATGTGACCCTCGTACGGCGGAAGCCTGGATCCGGCGAACGGCCTGCCGAGTAACCCGAGGGCGCCGTTGTGGTAGCCGCTCATCGGCAATGGTCTTCAGCTGCTGGCGCGCAAAGTCCGGGTACAGCTCATCAAATAAGGCTGCCCACTCTGGGAACAGATCACGGAAGTAGATCGGCTCACTGTGGTTGCTGTTGCCGAGCTTCCCGTAGCCGATGATCCCCAGCAGATAGAGTGCGTGGGCTTCAGCAAAGTTCTCTCCATAGCTCTTCCGGCCGTATGGAGTAACTCCGTTCGGGACCATGATCTTTTCACCGGGCGGTGGCTTGAACCTGCCCCAGTTCTTAACGGCGGCATACATTGATGTGGTTATTGCTCGCGGCAGTGGGAAGAATTCGCGCACCCGTCCGCGTGGGTCAGAAGATCTGATTAGCTCAGACACCCGAGGCGAGGGACTGTCAAACGATGGCACAGCACCAGATGCCTTAGCGACGTTGTGGCCAACCTCATGGCGCAGGTCGTCAAAGAAGATGGTGTCACCTCGGTCCAGATGCATATGCTTACCAGCGTCCCAGATGATCAATTGCCCCCCACCGGCTGACGCTGACGACGCAAAGTCAGGGTCACCGAAACGTTGTGCAAAAACGGGGTCCATCGGATTGACGTCTAAGGTGAAGGCATATGAGCGCTGCCATCTTTGTGCCTCGGCGGGCAATGTGGCATGGAAGTTGCGAAGTTTTTCCTTAACCTTCTCTGCGCGCGCTCTACTGACATCACTATCCTGGTGCTCGATTAAATAAGTAACGCCATCATGCCGCCAAGCTGTAGCAACCGGCATTCGGTATCCGTTGTGCAGCCTCAGGGATCGGATCGGGACACCTTGGGGTCCAGTGTCTCTTGGCAGCATCGTGGCCATTCCTTCAGCACTGTTTAGCTGCCCAGTAAACGTTCCATCTGGCCTTCTGATGATGTGATCGGCATATGGCGCTGGCCAGATAGCAGCACCTTCTTCAACTCTGCGAAGTGCACCTCTAGCCTGCTTAGGTTCATCAGTTTGAGCCGCCGTACGCGCACGTCGAGTAACCGTTACTGCCTTTACTGGTCTCCTGGTACCTGTCAAACGAACCTGTGCACCAGTACGTCGAGCGGGGGCAGTTGTTGGTGCCACTTCCCCACGTCGTGCTGTTATCTCCTGAACCTGACGTGCGCCAAATTCTGGGTAAACCTCGTCCAGATGAGCAGCCTTGCGTGGCCACAAGTCACGGAAGTACACCGGCTCCATGGGACCACTTGGAGTCAGTCGTCCTTCACCAATTGGTCCCATGAGATATAAGGCATGAGAATCGGCGAAGTCCTCAGCTGGGCTAAGTCGCCCGTAGGTGGTTGACCCATCCGGGAACCTGACTCCCTTCCGCGAAGCTGTGGGAGAAATGGCCCGAGGAATGCGCTCAGCGATGTGTGATTCACCCGGTCTGAAATCGAAAATTCTTCCCTGGGTTACTGGGTTTCCATCGGCTGCTGCATCAAGGTGCCACCGGGTGAATCCAGTTTGAGTTGCCCCCAACTTACGTCGCCTTACCTCGTTGGCAACATTGTGGCCAACTTCATGATCCAATGTCGCACCGAGGGTACTCAGATCCTTATCCCTGGAATGCCAAACGGTTGTGTGGCCGTTTCCTGACGATGCTCTAGATTCCAGCGATGAGTCTGTGATACCTAACCGTCGCTTGGACCTTTCATCCTTAGGATTGCCGCCTAGTACAGCTTCATAGGAACGCTGGAACTGACGCCCTTCTTCTGGGACCCGGGCATGATGCTCTTCCATGAATCGCATCATTCGTTCAGCGTGCTCTTTATCCTCAGGGTCGTGTTCTGCAACGTAGGTAACACCATTACGACGCCAGGCACGACCATCTGAAATCTTGTAGCCGCTGTAGAGTTCCAAATCACGAACCGGAATTCCCTCTGGTCCTGTGTCTTTATCAAGCGCCATATGCACAGGAGTCATAACGGTTTCGGTGCCAGTCAGTACGCCATGCTCAACACGTGGTGCCTTACCAGAAGACAGCTTTTCCGGCACCAATCCCTCTGCTAGCGCATCAGCCTTAGTCCGAACCAATGGCTTTGACAACTGGATCCTGCTGCCGTCCTCGTCTACGTAGGAGATACCAGGGACCAAGGTCTGTACTGCGTTGCCAGCTTTGGTGTCTCCGGCTAGGAGGTCCTGGTTGTCTGGGCTGTAGTCAACCCAGTCACCAGCGTGACCATTCACCTCGATGCCGTGCTGCCTGAGAACCTCCCGCATCCGCTCCTGGAACTGCTCCCGGTTTTCGCCTGGAAGCATCTCGCCGATAGCACCGCGTACTTCATTCCAGCCGGCAGCTTCTTCTCTTTGCTGACCCGGTGCCTTGCTACCAAAACGGTCCCGAATCAAGGTACGGAGCCGGTTATCGTCACCATCGCTCATTGTGGCTTCCAGGATCTGCTCCAGATCCCTGGCGTAGGTGGCACCACCCTGCGCCTTGGCAATGCGAGCAGCCTTGATTCTGTTGGCATCACGTAGCGCCCTACGCTCAGCGGCAACTTGAGCTGTGGTCTTTTCGCCGGTACGAAGGAGAACACCGGTCTCAATGTCATTGGCCCGGACGCGGTTCTGGTCAGCTACCCGGCGCATCTCCATAGCTTCCGGGTGGCCAATGTGATGCTCTCGCAGCTCCAGGTGCCCAGCGGCGGTATCCAGATCTAGTGCACGGCGACGTAGTTCGGCAGCGGCATCCGCTCTACTGATCTTGTTAGCCTCGAAGGCACCAACTACCTGACCATCGGTCAGCTTTCCAATCTCATGTGGAGTCAGCTGCTTTGGCTTTTTGATCGCCGGTGTGCCCGGAGTCAGATCCGTGCGCTCGGACAGCATGGGAGCGGTGTTGGGTCCAAGCTTCTTGTTCCCCATCAACGGCTCGCGTTTGCGCAGCTGCGCGATCCAGTCCTTCAGCTCCTTGCTCAGGCTGCTGTCCTTATCAAGCCGATGCCACAGCGACTGCATCCGGTACGAGCCATCAATACTTTCGTGGTATGTGCCCAAGACCCTTTCAATGCGCCGTTCGACATCTCCGGCACTGATATCTCCGTTGCTGCTGTGGATGTCACGGAAAACTTGAGCCAAGCGCTCAACGGGAGAATCCTCGGTCGTGGTCATGCCGTGGAGGTGGCTGCCCTTGGGAGCACGGGCTACTGGAATCCGCTCCAGATTCTTGAGCAGCTGCCGTGCAGCCGGTGGTGTTCCTTCAGGCAGATCAGGTTCAGGACCGAGGGGGAAGTCCATTTCCCGGATGGCGTCGTCAAGCCGCCGCTGCATCTCCGGATCGGTTTCCATAGACCGCAACGATTGCAGCTCATCTAGCAGCTTCTGTGGTCCATCGATATCGCCGTTATCGCGATCACGACGCGTTTGACTGATGTCATACCGCAGTTTCATGAGCTTGTTAGCGGTACCATTGCGTCCCCGGCGGGCGTACTCCTGCGCCAATTCCATCGATCCGGAATCCCCGTGCATGATGGCGTTGTCGCCTTCAGGGTCACTGATTAGCGGGACAAGCTCAGCGATCCCTGGAGATGTCTCCCTAGCTGCTTCAGCTACCTTCCTTGTTGGCGCAGCTGGCTTTTCAGCCGGCGTCTCCCTCTTGATCGTTGGTCGAGTAGCCTTGGCAACAGCCTTCTTAGCTGGCCGCCTTTCTGCCGGAGCCATGGCATCCACAAGGCGCTTACGCTTCGCAGCCAGGGATTCATCATGTGGACCTCTGGACAGGCCAACTCTAGTTAAAGCATCGCCAATTGAATCCCGATTGCGTAGGAGCTTGGCGATGTCTTCGACATCTTCCCGAGTCCTAGCAGCACCCATACGATTAACGGCATCGCGGCCAGTAAGGCTCTCCCGTACTGGTGTCTTTCTTGGCGCAGCAGCACGCTCAATGCCACGGGCCTTAGCTGCGGCACGGCGCTGAGCCCCACGAACCTCAACACGTTCACCGGCTAGGGTCCGACGCAGCTCATCTCTAGTGAAGTCGTACTGTGTTGCCCCCAGGTCCTCGCCAGCACGCCTACGCCGGTCAATCTCGGCGTGTAGTTCCTCACGGGTCATCCGCTCAATTGGCTTAGCAGTTGGCGGCTTTACTTCAGCAGCACGCGTGATACGTGGCTTGGCGACCTTTTCTGGAGCAGTCTTCTTGGCAACTGCTGGTGCTCGCTGTGGTCTCTCACCCATCCAGAAGGCGTTATTCGGCATGTAGGTTTCGGTCCGGCCGTCATCACGGGTGATCCGGATCCTCTT
>F14TC_100153205_pt1 | contig 16528 bp, 12 predicted proteins | sample KannatnBrdUF14TC_FD_10806 | JGI IMG/M metagenome (IMG submission 10806)
AAAACAGCAGAGCTGTATACGAAAACTTTTGAATCGCTTGGCATAAATGAAGTTGTAACCCCGTATCACCCGGATCATATTAATCCTGTTTACCATTTATATGTAATCAGGGTTACCTGGCGCGAGGAGCTGATGAAATATTTAAATGAAAAAGGGATTCAAACAGGGCTGCACTATCCTCGGCCGCTTCACATGCTGAAGGCATATTCTTATTTAAACCATAAACCTGAGGATTTTCCGGTTGCTCAAAAATATTCCCGGGAGATCTTATCGATCCCTATGTATCCCGAGATGACGGAAGAAATGGTGAGTTATGTTTGCAGCACAATAAAAAGCTTTTATTAATAATATTTTCTTTTAGAAAATGTTTGATGAATTCATAAAAAAGTGGGGCCCCAAAAAACTGATCCTCTCGGTTAATGACCTCTTTTGCACTTCGGTTGCATTTATTTTAGCACTTTATATTACCGCACCAAGCCTTTCAATATACCTTACCGAAGCTACTTATATTGAAAAGTTCCTGATTTTTATTTTCGGTTCCCTGCTGATCATCCCAATTTTCAGGTATTACCAGCTATACAAGCACAAATATTTCCTACGGATCGGCGAACAGACCTTACTGATACTTAAGGGATTGCTCATCGATAGCATTATAATTATCATCTGCATTTTCGTTGTTAAAACCCAGGAAACACTTTATGATTCAAGAACTCAGGTTATTATTTACTTTGCGATCTCATTCACTCTCCTTTTTGTTACCAGGGTTCTAATATTAAGCCGCTTCTTAAGGTCAAACTATGTTGGAGGCAACATTAAAGAATTCCTTACCCGCCGTGCAATTGCTGTAGGAGCAGGCAACCTTGGCAATTTTTTTGCTGAAATACTGACTGTTAAACCGTATTATCATATTGAGCTCGTTGCATTTCTGGATGATAATCCGGATAAAACGGGCAGTAAAATAAACCGTATCCCTGTTATAGGCACAACACGGGATATAATGAAAATTGTTGAAGAGCAGGAGATCGATGAGATATTTATAACAATCCAGACAATCGAAAATAAAAAACTGCTTGACCTTATAGAAAAATGCAAATTGACGAACTGCCATGTTAATCTTGTATCAAATCATTTTGATATTATAACTGCAAAGCTTGATGAAGGGGAATATCATGACCTCAAGGTTATATCGGTTTCTCCGAAAATGTCACCCCTGTATTCAGAAAAATTCAAAAGAATATTTGATATTGCTGCATCCGGATTTTTGATCCTGCTATTGAGCCCGTTCTGGCTGCTTGCCTCGATCGGGATCAAGCTTACATCAAAAGGACCGATACTATTTGTAACTGAGGTGATCGGGAAAAACGGCAAAAAATTCAAATGGTACAAATTCAGAACAATGCATGCCGGCAGCGATACAAGGATACACCAGGAGCATCTGGAACAAGTGATTACTTCAAACAAGGGTTATAAAAAACTTGAGAACGATACCAGGATAACGCCTATTGGCAGATTGTTGAGAAAATTCAGCTTTGATGAGCTGCCCCAGCTTATAAATGTTCTTAACGGAAACATGAGCCTTGTTGGGCCGAGGCCATGCCTGCCCTATGAATATGAACATTTCAAAGAATGGCATAAATTAAAATATAAGGTGATCCCGGGAATGACGGGCCTTGCGCAGATCATTGCCAGGAACAGGGAAGATGTAACATTCAGCGATTCAGTGCTGCTTGACCTTTATTACGCAGATAACCAGTCATTATGGCTTGACCTGAAAATATTATTTAAAACAATCCCGGTAATGGTGCTTGGCAAGGGAGGAGTCTAGCAAATTAAAACATCATCAAAGACAGTAAATATAGGGGTCATAGGATGCGGCTACTGGGGCCCGAAGCTTGTGAGGAATTTTTCTAGCCTGCCGAACTGCAGGGTAAAGAAAGTAAGTGACCTAAAAACAGGAAGATTAAGCTTTATTGAGCGCGAATTCCCATCAATTGAAACTACCAAAGATTACCGGGAAATTTTAAAGGATAAAACAATTAATGCGGTTGTAATAGCAACCCCGGTGACCACGCACAGGGAGATCGCTGAGGAAGCAATGTTCCTCGGCAAACATGTTTTTGTTGAAAAACCACTTTCATACAGTACCGAAGAGGCTGAGGCAATGGTTGATACTGCAAAAAGGCTGGGCAAAAAGCTGGCTGTTGGACATGTTTTCCAGTTTGCACCCGCAGTAAGAAAAATTAAAGAGCTCATCAAGAAGAAAGTTATCGGTAAAGTACTTCATATTACTTCAAACAGGGTTAACTTAGGTCCGCCCGATTCTGAAGTGGATGTGATATGGGACCTTGGACCTCACGATTTTTCCATAATTCTGTACCTGTTAGGAGAAACTCCGTGGAAAGTCCAGTCAATAAGAAATGAATATCCGTTCGGCGCATTCAATAATTCCAAATCAAAACACAGGCTGACAAATAATGCCCATATTGATCTCAGCTTCAAAAGCGGAATAACGGCTCATATTAATCTCAGCTGGCTTTCTTCAAATAAAGTAAGGCTGATGCAGATCTTTGGTACTGAAGGGACTTTGGTTTATGATGAAATGCTTGCGCTTGACGGAAAGCTTAAGCTCTACGGATCAGGAATTGATAACAGGATAAAAAATAAAGATGGAGACTCGGGCTCGCTGGGCTATCATTCGGGAGATATCATTGTAATTCCGCTTGAACAGCATGAACCCTTAAGACTTGAATGCGAGGAATTTATTAATGCAATATTGCACAACAGGACTTTGGTTAACGACGGCAAAATCGGGCTTGAAGTAGTTAAGCTGCTTGAAACATCAAGCGAATCTTTTATTAATCAATAACTCCGGAATAGTAAAGCTGGGAAAAAAGGTAATGCAGGATAAAGGTTACTTTGTACATCCGAATGCTCTTGTAGAATCAGATAACATCGGGGCAAAAACAAGAATATGGGCGTTTGCACAGGTTCAAAAAAATGCTGTGATAGGCGAAGAATGTAATCTTGGCAACGGTGTATTTGTTGAGAACGGGGTCATCATCGGAAACCGCGTTACAATTAAAAACGGAATATCACTGTGGGATGGGCTTGTTATTGAAGATTATGTATTTCTCGGCCCGAATGCTGTATTTACTAATGACATGTTCCCCAGGAGCAAGGCTAACCGTGGCGGGTATCTTAAGACTTTTATAAAACTGGGTGCAAGCATTGGCGCCAACGCAACTATTTTATGCGGCATTACACTTGGAAAATACTGCATGATAGGAGCAGGTGCTGTTGTTACAAAAGATGTTCCTGATTTTGCGCTTGTAACAGGCAACCCTGCAAGGTTTAAATACTGGGTCGCTAAGACGGGAGAAAAACTCATTTTTAACTCTGATGGAACTGCGTCAGACAGCGAAAAAAACACTTACAAATTAAATATAAATAAAGCAGACGAAACTAAAAACCATGTTACTGAAAGATAAATGATCATATCTCAAACACCGCTCAGAATAAGCTTAGCAGGAGGAGGAACAGACCTTGCCAACTATTATAAATCAAATGAGGGATTTGTGGTAAGCACAGCAATTGATAAATTCATTCATGTTGCAATTAAAGAACGCTTCGATGATTTGATCTATGTAGATTATTCAAGCAAGGAAATTGTTAAAACAATTGGGGAAATTCAGCATGATCTTGTCCGCGAGGCTGCCAAAATAACAGGAATGAAGAACGGGTTTGAAGTTATGATGCTTGCTGATATTCCATCTGAAGGCTCAGGACTCGGTTCTTCAAGCAGTCTTACTGTAGGTTTGCTTCACGCATTTTACCAATACCGGGGTAAGCTGGTTACATCAGAACAGCTTGCAAAAGAGGCTTGTAAAATTGAAATTGATATTTTAAAGAGGCCGATCGGAAAGCAGGACCAGTATATAGCAGCTTACGGCGGATTAAAAGCTTTCAGGTTCTGCAAGGACGGAAATGTTGAGGTAACGGATATTGAAATAGAAAGTGACCCGAAAAGAAGGCTTGGCTCAAACCTGCTGCTTTTTTTTACTAACTCAACCAGGAATGCTTCCTCGATCCTTGAAGAGCAAAGCAAAAATGTGAATGATAATATCAAATTCCATCACAAAATAAAGGAGCTGGCATTTGATTCCCTCGAAGGGATAAATCACCTTGATATAAACAGGGTCGGCGAGAACCTTAAAATAAACTGGGATATGAAAAAGAAGCTTTCATCTAATGTTTCAAATCCTGAAATTGACAAAATGTACGGCCTCGCAATGAAAGGCGGTGCTCTTGGTGCTAAAATTTCAGGCGCCGGAGGAGGCGGATTCCTGCTGGTTTATTGTGAAAGAGATAAGCAGGACAATTTAAGAAGATCCCTCAGGGAATACAGGGAATTGCCCTTCTTACTTGAAAAATACGGCAGCAAGATAATCTTTGACCAGACAAGGTACGATATAAAATAAGCCGCGTGAGCGGGTATCAGACTGGAATTAAATATGGCATTAGTTTTAGTAACAGGCGGAGCAGGATTTATAGGTTCACACACGGTTGACAGGCTGCTTCAGCTTGGATACGATGTACGGATACTCGACAGCCTTCAAAAACCGGTTCACCTTAAAGGTAAACCGGACTATATTCCAAAGGAGGCTGAATTTATCCTCGGAGATGTAAGGGACAGGGATACTCTCAGCAAAGCCCTTAAGAATGCTGATTATGTTTTTCATTTCGCCGCTTACCAGGATTACCTGCCGGATTTTTCGACATTCTTTCACGTAAACTCGGTCGGCACTGCACTTATCTATGAAATTGCTGTTGCCGAAAAGCTGCCTATTAAAAAAGTGATAGTTGCTTCATCGCAATTTGTAAATGGTGAAGGGATATACAGGTCCAAGAATGGGAAATTATATTACCCGAAACGCAGGACCAATGAACAGCTTGAAAAGGGTTTGTGGGATTTTACTGACGAACACGGAGAAAAACTTGAATATATGCTGACACCTGAAACGTATGCATCACCGCCAAACCAGTACGCCATATCCAAATATTCCCAGGAACTGATGGCAATGAACTTTGGTGAAAGATACAATATCCCGAGTGTTGCACTAAGGTATTCAATTGTCCAGGGTTCAAGGCAGTCATTTTACAATATGTACAGCGGGGCTTGCAGGATTTTTTCTCTGAGCTACTATTTCGATAAAGCACCCGTTGTGTACGAAGATGGCATGATGCACAGGGATTTTGTGAATATCCATGATGTGGTTGACGCAAATATTCTTGTTATGCTGGATAAGAAAGCTGATTACAATACATTCAACGTTGGCGGAGGAAAAGCTTATACTGTAAAGGAATTTGCTGAAATTGTTGCTAAGGAGTTCGGGAAAGAAAATATCAAACCCAATATTACTGGTGAGTACAGGTTCGGGGATACCCGGAATGCCTGCAGTGATATTACCAAGCTTAAATCTTTGGGCTGGCAGGCAAAACGAACAGCATCTGACAGTATAAAAGAATATATCAGTTATCTGAATTCTCAAAAAGATGTTAAGGATATACTTGATTATGCCGAAAAGACCATGAAAGGCCTGAATGTTGTCAGAAAGTCCGGGAAAGCCCTTTAATATTTCTATACCTTATCAAATATCATTTTCCATTGAGATATACAATTTTTATTGTGATTTTTGTATAATTAAGAAAGGTTTTAAATAATTTTGATGGATTTCAAAGGATATAAAAAACAGGTTAACGATGTTTTAAATCTGCTTGAAGAAGATGAAATAAATAATTTCATGGATCTGCTTGTTAACGCTTATAAAAATGACAAATTTGTTTTTGTGATCGGTAACGGCGGAAGTGCTGCCAACGCATCACACCTTGCGCAGGACCTTGCCAAAGGCACCCGCCATTCCAAGGATCAGCCCCTGAGGCTCAAAGCATTAAGCCTTACCGATAACGCAGCATTCATAACTGCGCAGGGAAATGACGAAGGCTATGACAGCATTTTTGAGCAGCAGCTGAGGACATTTGCAAAAAACGGTGATTATTTAATAGCAGTAAGCGGCTCCGGCAACAGCCCCAACATTATAAAAGCAATCGAATGGGCAAATAACAACGGGGTAATTACCATTGGGGTAACCGGTTTTGACGGGGGGAAGCTGAGAAAACTGGCTAAGCACACTGTTCACGTTCCTCTTAACGATATGTGTACAGCAGAAAGCATTCACTCAATAATCTTTCATTATGTGATACTTGAGATCAGGGAAAAGCTAAAAGTATAAATTAATATCAACCAAACTAAAATATGAGTAAATTAAAATACTTTCTTTTATTACTCTTCATTATAACGGTTACAAAAACATCATTGTCACAGGTAGAGCTTGTCCCCATTTCAAACCCCGTTTATGATTTTCTTGACAGAATGTTTACCAATAAGATCATCGATGGTTTTTCACAATCTATGGGCCCGATCTCGCGCAGAGAAACCGCAGGTTTTCTTAATATTATAAATACCAAAAGGAATAAGATCTCCAAATCAGACAGGGTGCTGCTTGATTACTATCTAACAGAATTTGAATATGATACCTACGGAACTTTAAACAAAGCTTCAAATTTCTTTTCTAAAAAAGGAGTGGGGGAGCTTTTCTCAAATAAGAAACAAAAATATTTATATTCAACAGCTGATTCCAATGTTTCGCTGTTTTGGGATGCAATAGGTGAAATGAGATACATTGGGGTTGAAAGTGATTCAGCAGGCAAACCGCATGTTCTGCTTGGTGTGCTTGGTACAAGAATACGGGGTACATTGTTTAACTCTGTCGGGTATTACCTCAGATTATCCAACGGCGTACGCCTAGGCGGAACCTCTGATGATGCTTCAAAAACCGCTTTTGTTGACCCGATACTGCAATCTACCAGGAAATATGTGAGCGAAGGCTCAAAAACATTCGACAGCTATGAAGGCTACTTACGGTACGCACCGGCCAAGGACTGGCTGGGCTTAACTATCGGCCGTGAAGCACTTAGCTTTGGTACCGGCTATATTGATAAGCTGTTTTTGTCAAACAATAACTCCGCGCCCTTTGATTTTTTAAAGCTGGATCTTCACTACAAAAAAATAAGGTATTCATTTTTTCATTCAAGCATAACCGGACACGATTCAAACGGCGTTCAGCTTTCCTCAAAATACCTGGTGTACCACAGGCTTGAGCTCGGGCCTTTCTTTAATAATACATTCAGGATTGGGTTCAATGAGATGGTTGTTTACAGTAATATACCAATTAACTTTGCATTCATAAACCCTATAAGCTTTTTGACATCTGCAGACCTGAATACAGAACTTCCGGGTAAGAACTCGAACAATACTCTGCTTGGGTTTGATGTGCAGCTTTTCCCGGTGAAGAATTTCTCATTCCAGGGAAGCTTTCTCATCGATGACCTGAATTTTGAAACTCTGGGAAGCGATTCTTCAAAGGGTAATGATAATAAATTCGGTTTCCAGGGGGGACTTAACTGGCAAAATGCATTTACTCTTCCCAACTTAAGCCTGGCGTATGAATTTACCCATCTTGACCCGTTTGTTTACTCGCACCGTGAAATAAACAACTCCTATTCAAACTGGGATCTGCCCATAGGTCATTCATTAAATCCGAATTCCGACGAGCACGCAGTAAGGCTTTCTTATGACTGGGGCAGCTTACTCTCTTTAGCTGTTACATTTAAACACCAGCGCACGGGGGAGAACTATTATGACAGTCTGGGTAATTTTATAAATGTCGGCTCCAATATTCTTTACGGCAGAGGAGATTTTGACAGGAAGAACACATTCCTTGCTGGTGTAAGGCTTGATAGGAACATCATTTTGGCGGAACTTACAGTACAGCCAATCCGCCAATATTATATTACCATTAGGTACCAGAGAAGGAATTTTGATTACGTGGACCAAAACATATCATATGGTGAAAATATTTTTTGGGGAAGCCTGAGAATAGATTACTAGAAAATTCAGAAAATGGATGTTAAAGAGAAAATAAAAGAGCTTTCAAAAAAATTCAGCGGAGAAATAACCGGGCTAAGAAGAAAAATACATCAAAACCCGGAACTTTCTTTTAAGGAATTCGAAACATCTAAGCTTATTCAAGATAAGCTAACCAGATTAAAGATCGATAAAGTCCAGAGGATTTCAGACACGGGCGTTGTTGGTTTAATTAAAAACAAAAACGGTAAATGCGTCGCATTGCGTGCTGATATTGACGCTTTGCCTATCCAGGAAAAAACTGGCCTCAGTTTTTCTTCCAAAAATCCGGGTGTTATGCATGCCTGCGGGCACGATGCCCATACTTCAATGCTTTACGGAGCTGCATTGATACTTAACGAGCTAAAACCGGACCTTGGGGGATCTGTAAAGCTTATCTTCCAGCAGGCGGAAGAAAAAAACCCGGGAGGCGCATCTATACTTATTAAAAATGGTGTGCTCAATAATCCGAAAGTAGATGCTGTATTCGGGCAGCATGTTATTACCGGGAAACCGGCGGGCAGCTTTGGGTTCTGTCCCGGGGTAAGCTTCGCATCACAGGATGAGCTTTACATAACAATTTACGGGAAACAATCACACGGTGCTAAACCGCATTTATCTGTTGATCCAATTGTCATTGCCTCTGAGGTTATTCTTGCTTTGCAGACAATTGCATCCCGAAATACAGATCCATATGAGCCTATCGTTATTACTATCGGTAAGATCGAAGGGGGGACGGCTACAAATATCATTCCATCAGAAGTAAAGATGATGGGTACGATCAGAACATTGAATGAAAAGCTCCGTAAAAGATCACTTAAGCTGATCGAACGGACGTTAAAAGGAATAACCAGCGCAGCCGGAGCAAAGTATAAATTCGAGATCTCACCCGGCTATCCTGAGCTGAGGAGTGATGATAAAATGACTGAATTTGCTCGGAGGGCAGCAATTGAATTTTCAGGAAAAAAGAATGTTTTCAAATCTGAAAGGATAATGGGCGCGGAAGATTTTGCATACTATCTCAAAAAAGCCCCCGGTACTTTTTACAGAATAGGGGTCGGGAATACTTCAGATATTCACACACCAACCATTAATATCGATGAAAAAGCCCTGCCGGAAGGCGCCGGATTTATGGCTTACCTTGCTTACCGGTATCTAAATTAATTAGTTTGTAAGATGTATATGCGATAATATATACCTGCCCAAATTATGCCCTGCCTCGAGCCCAAGCTCGGTATCAAAACGATAATGGATTCCGCCGTATATTCTTGAAAAAGCAGCTTCTTCGGCGGCCTGGTTAAATGTATTAAACGAACGAGGGAGATACCCTATAACCTGGTGAGTATAATCGGTGAACTGAACATTTCCAAAAAGGTGTGTCATAATTTCAGCACATGCAGCTGACATTGTTGAGTGACCCGAGGGATACGAAGGGAACGAAGGGGTGATAAGGTACGGATTCCAGTTTGGATCAATATAATCTCTAATATAAGATTGAGGCCTCAATATATTAAAATGATATTTTGCATTCCAGCATACGATAAATCCGTCGGCCATTGCCGGACCCATAAGAGCATACATCTCAGCAACCCTATCAAGCTTTAGGTTAAGAATTATGGCAATTTGGCTCATGATCGAAATCCAGTGGCCTGAAGGCGTGCCGGTTCTCACTTTATCATTCCAAAAAACCGCTATTTTTTTTTGTTCAAGTGTCAAATTATGTGAAACGGTAACCAGCTCTGCCGCATCACGGTAAAACTGGCTTGCAGGGTTTGTGCTGAAACCCGGATGATCAATATAAAAATCCTCCGGGTTCTGAACTATAAACGGTCTTAATGTACCCCAGTAAGGCTCATTCGGTTGGTCACCGGGATTGATCGGTTCCCAGTTGGCAGGATTTAAGCTCCTTGGCGGGGCAGTATAAACCATTGACCGAGTTTCGGCGTAATGGTCACTCCTTGCCCACTGAAGGATTTTATTTGCGACAGCCATTCCGTGTTCAAGTGAACGGTCAATAACTTCCTGTGAAACTAAAGTACTTCTTTCCTGGATAATTTCACTGCGCTTTGAATTTATAAGATTAACTGCATTTGGGAATAAAGTATCGTTCACTCCGGTTATTATCAAAGGCATTGCTCCCGCAATTACAGTCGGAACATCGTATTGGAGTTCAGAATTTATTTCCGGCATTTGGGGCATTTCATTTAACTGCCCTGATAGTGAACGGGAAAACGGTATTGCAGGCCTTACACACTCATAAATTGTAATACATGAATAACAGTAAAGCCTTGAAGGCGGCGGAGGGCTATCACGATGCTGATCGGCAATAATTCTGTATTCAATACCCATCCAGTCAAGTGCATATTTTGCATCAAGGCTGGAAGCCAGAACGTACCCTGAGGAGCTTGGTGCAAAAAGTTCATCGTTACAGCTGCATAATGCTAATGAAAAAACTATAATAAAAAAATATCCTGTGAGTTTTTTATATAATTTCATTTTTATATTTTTTCCGATTTATTTATTTAACCAGGATCATTTTCTTTGTTTGGCTGAAGGTGCCTGAAATGAGCTTATAAAAATATATTCCGCTTGATAAGCTTTTTGCGTTAAATTCCGTTTCATATGTGCCCGGCTGCATGCTTTGATCAAAAATAGCAGCGATCTCCCTGCCGGAAATATCAAATACTTTAAGCTGAACTCTTCCGGTAACCGGGACTGCAAACCTAATTTTTGTAGAAGGATTGAAAGGATTTGGATAATTGTGGAAAAGAGCAAACTCTTCAGGGATATGATTATTGATCGTTTGTATGCCTATAACTCCGCTGCCTTCCACCGCTGTATACTTTCCTCCGGCCGTAATGTTATATGAGCGGTCAACAATGCCGTTTGTCCATTTGATAATAACTGAATCAGCAGACGACGCCTGGCCCAATCCGAAAATAAGCTCAATATCATCACAGCTCAGGTAGCTGCTTCCGCCCAGGATGATCTGCCGGTTAATATTTCCGTTATTATAGTATACAGTAACAATTGTGCCGATTGCATCTTTATTTGACTGAACACCGGTGCATTTCAGCTTGAACCAGTTATTATTGCCTCCGGAATTTTTATAAAAATGCACATTTGAGTCAGACATTGTAACACACATATCCATATACCCGTCATTATTATAATCTGCAGTTGCCATTCCGTAGCTCATGGCACTGTCTTTTATTCCAATGCTGTACCCGATGTTGCTGAAAGTGTTGTTGTGGTTATTTCTTAATAAAACGTCACACATGTCAATTCCAGCTGCAGATGTAGCATACAGATCACACCATCCGTCATTATCGTAATCAAAAAATCCGTTGCCCCAGCATTCTTTGTTAACTGTTGTCCCGGTTTGAACTGCAGTATTTGTGAATGTTCCATTGCCGTTATTTCTGAATGTAGCGTTCCCGGGAGGTCCGTTGCTGACGTGCATATCAAATAATCCGTCATGGTTATAATCCCCGACCCCGATACCCATTCCGTCAAAATAACACATCGTTCCCGAAAAATAAGTTACATCCTGGAAGATCCCGTTGCCAAGATTTTTAAAAAGTGTTGAGCGCTGGTATTTATCCATTGAAATATAAATATCCTGCCAGCCATCAAGGTTATAATCAAATATTGCAATTGCAAGAGGTTTTTTAAAAAGGCTGTCAGAAACGCCTGCAGCACCGGTTATATCGGTAAATGTTCCATTGCCGTTATTTTTATACAGGATATTGGGCTGCTCTCCCATACTTTCGATGTTCCCGTAATTTCCTATGTAAAGATCTATGTAACCGTCTTTATTTATATCCCCCCAGGAAGCGGTTGTTGACTGGTAATTTAACGGCACTGTTGTTCCGGCTGTTGAGGTTACATCTGTAAAGGTGCCGTTGCCGTTATTCCTGTAAAGCCTGTCTCCGTTATACCAGCTTGTAAGAAAAACGTCGCGCCACCCGTCATTATTATAATCACCCCATACGACTGACTTTAAACAATCGCCTGTAAAGTTTATTCCTGATAGTGCAGAAACATCAGTGAACCCGCCGTTATCATTTCTGTAAACAATAAAATGTGAGTTTGAGGCAATAATAAGGTCCGGGTCTCCATCATTATCGTAATCGGCAAACCCGATACCCCCGCCGGGAATATAATAAAGGCTTTGATATACAGCATGAATGCCTATTTGTGAGGCTACATTGGTAAAATTCTGAGAAGCCGCTGAATTAAGGATAATAAATGAAGTAATGAGAAAATAGTAGAATTTTTTCATATTTTATGCAAAAAACATTGATTTTATTAGTAAACGTAAGAGAATTTTAATATAATTTCAAGTGGTTTTTATATAATATTTAACATAGAAATTAGCGGGTAATTTAAACTAAAAAGCCCTGCCGCTTACGGCAGGGCTTTCAGCCTCCTCGTAATAAATTTTATTTTACCAGCAGCATTTTTTTAGTGTCTTTAAATGCACCGCTTGTTAATGTATAGAAATAAATGCCGCTTGCAAGCTCATCAGCCCTGAAATCAATTGAATGATTCCCTGCTGTGTAGAATCTGCTAACAACCTCTGAAACTACTTTGCCCTGGATATCAGTAACAATTATTCTTACCAATCCTGCTTCAGGAAGTGAAAATGAAATATTTGTCTGTGGATTGAACGGGTTCGGGTAATTCTGCTTCAGCTCAAAGTTATCGGGTATAATTCCATTATTACCCTGAATACCGACCATATTCTGGCACGGACCGTCAATTGAATTAAAGGTCATATACTCAGTTAAACCTGTGCCTGTATTGGTAAACCCGGCAACAGCGTAAACAATATTATCACCCTTACCGGTAGCTTTATAGTTCGCTCTAGCCAGCCCGTTATCGGGAAGCCCGGGGAGCCAGGATCTGGTACAGAAATTCCAGATATGTGTTTGCGCTGTCTGAACTGAACCTCCAACCAATCCGCCGGTACACATTAAACCTACTCCTGTACCTTTAACGGCAATGTAAGACGCCATTCTGCAAATTGGACCGGCAGGGTAATTAGCAATGGGTGTCCATGTTATATTAAGGGTCGAAGGATTAACAACACCTTTATAACAGTTGGCAAGCGCAATTCCGCCTGTTGTATAACCTCCAATAGAAATAATTGTATCCCTGTATATTCCGCCCCCCGCCATTGCGCAGAAAATCGGAAAATCGTTCTTATAGGTGTATGAATCTGTATTGATATTATAAACCTGAACTTTATTTGTAACAAAGATACTGGTTCCGAAATAACCGTCACCGCCGCCTATTAAAAAGATATTGGATGAATTATATTTAACGACCAGGGCATCTGTTACATTTGTAAGCATATCAGTTTTTGTTTGCCATGTATTGGTATATACATTGTATTCCAAAGTTTTTCCAAGTGTGCCCGGAGAGTTATTGCCTCCGAATACATAAACAACGCTGTCTCCCCTCATTGCAACTGCTGTTCCGGCAGAGATCTGGGTAGGCATGGTTGAATAATTATTAGTCCATGTATTTGTGTTGAGATTCAGCCTTGCAACTCTTTTTAGCTCAGAACTGGAGTTTCCTCCGCCGAACTGGTACAAATAGGGGATCCCGCCAACTACAACAAACACACAGCAGCTTCTGGAAACTGCCATTGGGGAATTAGAAAGGGTTGACCAGTAACCTGAAACAAGGTCGCCCGGACCTGGGGGTATATAACCGTTTCCGGATGATATTTTATCATCAAAATCTGGGTTTTGAGCAAATATTGCTAAATTTGTAAGGAGTATTACAAAAAGAACCAAATTCTTCATTTTTAGATAATACCTTCCTAATAATAGTTAGCCAAATTTAGCTAATAAAAAACTAGCCAACAATAACGAATTTAGTTAGGTATTAATTAACTGCTTTTTTTATTATATGTTAGGGGTTTTTTTATTTTATAAGCAGCATTTTTTTAGTTTCTTTAAAATTTCCTGATTCCAGCCTGCAGAAATACACACCACTTGGATAGTTCACTCCATCAAATGTAATATGGTAAATTCCGGCAGGTTTATGATGATTTTCAAGTATTTCAAGCTCTTTACCCTCAGCAGAGATAATAAAAAGTTTTACAATTCCGGCCTCGGGTATCTGGTATGAAATTATTGTACTTGGATTAAACGGGTTCGGATAATTTTGCCTGAGCTTATACTCAGAAGGAATATTGCCGTTATTATTTATACCTACCATATTCTGGCAAGGTCCATCGATGCTTGTAAAAGTGATATATTCTGAAACGCCTGTCCCGGTATTTGTAAAACCGGCAACAGTATATACTACATTATCCCCCCTGCCGCAGGCTTTATAATTAGCCCTGGCAAGAGTGTTATCCGGAAGTCCCGCAATCCATGACTGTGTGCAGAAATTCCAAATGTGTGTTTGCGCTGTAGGAACATTTCCTCCGATAAGACCTCCTGTGCACATCAATCCAACACCATTAAATTTAACTGCTATATAAGAAGCCATTCTTGTGATCGGACCAGCCGGGTAAGATGGCATTGGTGTCCATGTTACATTCAGAGTGACCCTGTTTATGACACCTTTATAACAATTGGCAACAGCCACTCCCCCCGTAGTGTAACCGCCGACTGAAATTATAGTATCGCGGTAAACTCCCCCTCCAGACATTGCGCACATGATCGGAAAATCATTTCTGTATGTATATGTATTTGCAAATATATTGTAGGTTTGGACTTTATTTGTTTTGAATGTATTTGAACCGAAATAACCGTCACCCCCGCCGATCACAAAAATTGTTGAAGGATCATATTTTACAACCAGGGCGTCTGTGACTTTTGAAAGCATGTCTGCCATTACCTGCCAGCTGTTTGAATAAACATCATATCGCAGGGTTTTTCCAAGCGTACCGGGTGTCTTATTCCCTCCGAATACGTAAACGACGCTATCTCCCCTCATTGCAATGGCAGTACCCGCCGAAATTTGAGTCGGCATGGTCGAATAATTATTCTGCCATATATTAGTCAGCAGGTTCAGGCGCGCAACTCTTTTAAGCTCAGTGCTTGAATTTCCGCCGCCGAACTGGTAAACATACGGAGTTCCGCCGACTACAACATAAACGCAGCAGCTTCTTGATACAGCCATTGGTGAATTAGGAAGAGTTGTCCAGTAGCCCGATACAAAAAACTCCTGCCCGGGCGGTATATAACCCGAACCATTTGTCCTTGCATCATCAGCATCCGGATTTTGAGCGTGTATTATACTTAATTCCGTGAATAGAATTAATATAATAATTCTCAGTTTCATTTGATTAATCCCCCTTTTGAATTACATCAAATCATTTGATCGATCATCGAAAATCTTTTTGAATTATTTCATCAGCACCATTTTTTTAGTTTCTGTAAAATCACCTGATTCAATCTTATAGAAATAAACTCCGCTTGCGAAATTCCTCCCCTCAAATACTGCTTCGTAGCTGCCTGCTTTTTTAAACTGGTTTTCAAGCACTTCTACTTCGCGCCCAAGAGCATCAGTCACAGTAATTTTTACGAGCCCAGCCTTTGGGATCTGGTACTGTATTTTGGTTGAGGGGTTAAACGGGTTTGGATAATTTTGTGCTAATTTATACTGAACCGGGGTTTCATTGTTATTTATTCCAGTAATAGGATTGAAGCAGCCAAGAAGGCATGTATCAGCATAAACATCAAGCGGCCTTGTTGTTTGTCCCTGAATTGAGCCGCCAACCACCCATACTTTTACACCTGGCCTTCCGTTGCAGTAAACAATACTGGATGATACTGAGCCGTAAAGATTGCTTGTTCTAACCGGTTTATTATCCTTATATGTCCACGCTGCAGTTGTTGTATCCCATATCGCAACTGAATCATTTGCATTGCCTCCGGCTATCTCGCCCATAACAACATAAAATCTTCCCTGGATGGCAGTCCCGCCGGGCCTGCTTGTCGGCACGGCAATATTTGTCCGCTGCTGCCATGTTATCTGTAAATGATTTGAAGGATTGATTGTGCCTACCCAGAAATCATTTCTGAATGCGCTTGAATAACCTGCGCAGACAAACAGCCTGTTCCCGAGTATGCCGCCCGCAAAGCTTCTTCTCCCGTTGCCTGCAGGGATCGGTGTTGCAGATGCCCAGGTATTTGTGTTCACATTGTAAACCTGTATTATGGTTTCGTATGTATTCCATCCGCCAAGCATGCAGTATATCAGGCTGTCCCTGTAGCATTCAGCAACATTACCTGTTACAGGAATAGGGATATCAGCCAAGGTTGTCCACCCGCCTGTTGCGGGGTTGTAAACAAAAGTTTCGGGTGTTGCAACTGCAATGGCATTGTTCCCGCCGCCAATGTAGTAGATCTTTCCTGAGCATGCCACGAGGTCACCTCCTGCTTTTGGGACAGGAAGGCTGTTGCTGGTGATCCATACATTTCCGTGTATCGAATATTTATAAAATATTGTGCTGGGCGTTCCTGTTGAAGACCCCCC